>Ga0207655_1000192_pt1 | contig 107971 bp, 149 predicted proteins | sample KBSM44metaG_FD_184398 | JGI IMG/M metagenome (GOLD analysis project Ga0207655, IMG submission 184398) | Miscanthus rhizosphere microbial communities from Kellogg Biological Station, Michigan, USA - KBS M4-4 metaG (SPAdes) (version 2) | ecosystem: Host-associated > Plants > Roots > Rhizosphere... | reverse complement strand
TACAAACAAAATCATACATATGACACCATTTACAATGAATGAACCATATACATTTTCAACTGGAATAAACATTTTAGCCGCATATGTACATCCGTAAAGAAGGACAAACAATGCAACTAATTTACCCAATCCAACAAAAAATCCTTTTACTTCTTCTGCTTTTTCTCGGTAATCTTTGATTAATACAACTAATAAATAAATGGATTGTAAGGTAATAGCGATTGATGTCGCTAATGAAATACCTCCACTTTGTAAATAATGTGATAACCAAATACAAAGTGCCATATTCAGCGGAACAACGATAATACTTGAAATCATTGTAATACGGTTTCGATCAACCGCCATAAAACAACGAATTAAATAATCGCGCACACTAATCGAAAACAAAGCAGGAATATAAAAGAATAAGGTATATGCTGTCATTTTCGCCGCTTTTTCATCAAACTCTCCTCGTTGAAACACGATGTGAATAATTTCTTTATTCATCACAAACATCACAACAGCAATCGGAACGGAAATTAATAAAATAATATTCATTCCTTTTAATGATGTACCTAAAAATTGATGTTTCGCTGTTTTCGCCGCTTCTACGATATTGGGGAAAAATACAGTAATTAATGATGTTGCAACAATACTAAGCGGTAGATACAACAATTTAACTGCATAGTTTAAAGCAGAAACGCTTCCTTCGTCTAACCGCGCTGCAACCATTTGATCCGTTAACATATTCATTTGAACAGCAATAGATGCGATGATAATTGGCAAAAATGAAAGCAATGCTTTTTTGGATTGTTGATCTAGTTTCGTTAGTTTATACGAAAAACCTATTCCATGACGTTTCATAGCTGGATATTGAATCACATATTGCGTAATAGCAGCAATTAATGCACAATAAGTAATTCCTACAATTCCATAATATTGACTTAATGCTACCGTAAAAATAACAATAATCACATTATTCGGCAGCGTCGAAACAGCAGGAATCATAAAATTTTTATGAGCATTTAATACACCATTTGCAAAAGCCGAAAGAACAAAAAAGATAAAACTAGGAATGGTTATTTTTGTTAAATAAATGGTTAAATCTCTTTGATGAGCTGTCATATCTCCACCAATAAAATCGACAATTTGCGGAGAAAAGATAAATGCTACCACTGTAATACCGAGTGAAATCATTAAAAATAATGATCCTAGGTCATGAATTAATTTTTTTCCTTTGCTTTCGGATTGATTTTTCGCTTCCACATACATAGGAATAATACCTGATGCAATGGCTGTTCCAAACGCGGCAAATAAAAGATTGGGAACCGTTAGGGCGATAAAATAAGCATCGGTTGTTTCAGAAGCACCAAAATAAGAAGCAATCAGCGCATCTCGTAAAAAACCTAACACTTTACTTAACATCGCAATTACGGTAATAATACCAATAGATTTTAAAATTTTCATAACATACCCCTTACTTTTCTACGTAGCAGGCTTTTACTTTTTTCATTTGATTTTCAAAACTAAATTCAGTTGCTACTTCTTCGCATCCTTTTTGCAATTGCTGATATAAAGAATCATCGGTTAACAATTGATTAATTCGTTTAACAATGGCATCCGCATCTCCAACAGGAACCAAAAATCCACTTTTTCCGTCTCGAACAATTTCAGGAACGCCTCCTACATTAGATGCAATAACAGGTGTATGACAACTCACACTTTCAAGCGCTACTAAACCAAATGCTTCTTTTTCCGTCGGAAATACAAATGTATCGGCTGCATTAAACCATTCATATACTTTTTCTTTTCCAATAGACGGCTGGTATGTAAAAGTTGCACCCGTTTCTTTTATTTCCTTTACTACTTGTTCTGTTTCAGGTCCATTTCCTACAACGGCAAATTGGATATCCGTGCGATCTTTTAATTTTCGAACTACATCTACAAAGGTATAAACACCTTTTTCTTTATAAGTTCTCCCTAAAAATAACACTAATTTTTTAGAGGGATCTAACCCTAACTTTTTTCGAAACCCTTCTTTATCATGATGTGCAACAAACATAGAACGATCGACTCCGCAATTTGCTGACACAATTTTATCTGAAGAAATTCCATATGTTTTTTCTAAATCTTCTTTTAAATTATCACTTACAGCAATAATCTTTTCACTTTTTTCAAAAGCAAATGCAGCAACTTTCTTTTTTATCCCTTCATAATGAAGTTCGTCTGTTCCGTGAACCGTTACAAACGTTCTTGGATGTTTAACCCCTTTAACAAGCGGATAAAAAAGCGTAGTTGGAAACACCGTGTGGAAATGAATAAAATCATATTTCTTAAACAAGCCTAAATAGGTATAATGACTCCAAAATTTTACGTATTTCCATATTTTTTCGAGTTTATTTCCATCTCGTTTTGTGATAACGGAAATATCTACTTCATGACCATCTCGTCGAAGTTCTTCTACTTGATCTTTTACAAAATTTCCATATACCAATTCATTTTTACTCGGATACATATTTGAAATGACTAAAATTTTCATAGTTCCCCTCCATTTTCAAATCCCTCTGTTTATATGTACACTTTCTTCTTTTTTTCCTTCGAAAAAAGGAAGGTAGCCCTTTAATTATAATAAAAAACACCTCACATAAGCAAGGTGTTTTTTATTATTGCGTTTCTAAATTTCGTAATAAATAAGCAAATATTGCCACAAAATAAATACTTACAGCTGGAGAAGTAAATACGTGTCCCGCTGTATAAGCAATTCCTAACCCTAAAACCAATGAAACAGCTAGCAATGCATATTTAAACGTAAAAATCTTTCGCAGGTTCATGAGCATAATTTTCGCCATTTTAATACCATAAAACGCTAGTGGGAACATCATGCATAAAAACCCAGCGATACCAAACGAATAGAACATATCATGGAAATCACGTTCAATCATTTTTGGTTGATCTTCATAATTTCCGCCATAACCCATTCCAAATATTTTTTGTGCAAGCGGAGCTTCAGAAAAATAGTGTTTGTAATTCGATAAAAATAATTCTCGTCCACTGAAAATCAACGCTGTTGTTTCTTCTTGTTTCTTTTTTTGTTCCACTTTTTGTTTTTCTTTTTCTGTATGTGGTTTTTCTTTTTCTGGTTTTTCTTTTTCCTTTGCTGCTTGTTTTTGTTCAATAATATTTAAATGAATAAATGTATTTTGAACAATCGGTGTAAACGGAGTTGAAACAATGACACCTACTAATAAAATTCCTGCAATTATAGTATTTACTTTAAATTTGCGCTTTGTTTCCTTTTCTTTGCTTACAATCCATTGTATTATACACATAAATAAGGAAACAAGTGTCACAATAACGACTGCACCGAATCCTACTTTGGTTCCAATTGCAAATAACGAGAAAATAATAAGTGCAACGGGTATCCAATAGTAAAACTGTTTAAATGAAGTCGTTTTTTCAATAGCAAATGCCGCAACGACAGGAGCGATAATAGCTAAAATAGCACCTAGATCATTTCCTGCAAAAAACCATCCTCTAGAACCTAACTTTTCATAATCGTAACTGTTCATATCCGTCGAAGTGATAATCGAAATCACCATAACAGCACTAATAATCAAAGAAGAAGCTAAAATTGCAGTCATCACTTGATTACTTTTTTGTTTTAACGATTTAAATACCACAATGTAACTAGCAGCCATCACAAATACATAAAAAACTTTTGCGATAAATTTGATTTCTTCTCCTAACATAATAGGTTCTTTTGTTAAAAAATTGTTCATCAACCCAACTGTACTAATCATACCTAACACAAGTAAGTAATAGAGGTATTTTCGATTACTTTTTTCTTTGCTTTTTATCAATAAATACACGCAGCTAGCAAGCATAATAGCAAGTCGTATGACAATTCCAATGGTTGCACTGCTATGTAAAACAACAATACAAAACGTTGTTAATAAATCTAAAATCGGTTGTAATACAATGAAAAACATTAAAAAAACCTCGAATTTCCCGAGTAGCCCTGTTGGTTTTTCATTGTATCTTTGTTTCCATGGTTCATTTTTTTCAATTATTTGACTTTCTACTTGTTGTTTCATGTTTCCACCTCTCATAATTTTCCTTTTTCTTATTTATCTAAAAATGAATGTTTTCCTATGTAAAAGTTTAAAACAGTCATTCAATCTCTATTTTATAAAATAAAAGGTCCTTATGTAAAGAGCTCTTTTAAAAAAAGAATGATTTCATTTGAAATCATTCTTTATAATAAATAGGCTTTAATATCATAAGATTCGGGCGATAAAAGATATCGTACGCGAAATTCATCTTGTTCCATAAAGCATTTCTTTATTTGTTCCAACTCTTGCACAGACAAATAGTAACTTGAATCGTCTTTTTTTATGGCAATCGGTTCAATTCGAATGGTCTTTTGACTCACCAAAATCGCCACTTCAACAACCTCCTGTTTTATTTTCACATCCAACAAATAATAACCACTTTTTTTTCTTATTGCTAAAACTTCCACATGAATCACCTTTTTCTTTGTTTTTTGAATATTTTACCTCAATTTTAACTATACTGTTAAAAAAGAGGTGGAAAAATGGCAGAAGGAACACTTCATAAAGAATTAAAAAAACAAGCATTGTTCTTTTTAAAAGGAAAAGTGATTGATATTGTAGCAAATGAAGTGAAATTTAGAAATATTCACTGTATTGCTGATGCGGTTGGAATTAATTTAAAACGTAAAGAGATTCGCATCATTGAAGCTAAAGCAACACGCAATGATTACTTTCGAGATCAAAAACTATTTCAACAACAAACATCTTATTTTCATCACGCGCACTACTCGTATATTTTATGTCCAGAAGAACTGATTCATATTCATGAAATCCCTTTCGGGTACGGTCTTCTTTGGATGAATGAGCAAAACGAAATTCAAGTCAAAAAAAACCCATTAAAAAACACTGAAAAATTAAAAACAACCTTTCAAACAACCTTAAAACGTTCCGTTCGTCGCTTAAGTAATGATTTGTTGTATCACACATCTTAGAAAGGATGAATTCAATGGAATTATCAAAAGGAATGAGATTTTCTATTTCTGAAACCTGCACCACTCATTTAAATAATGCCCTTTTTATTCAAATTCACGAAATCGATGAGAAAAGCGTACAAATTATAATGGAAGAACACGAAGGAAAAGGAACGATCCCTCTTTCTATTTTTCAATCAATGATTAAACGTGAACAACTGTTACTTGAATCCGCTTAAAAAAGGATTTTTCACCTCTTTGTTTAATTAAATATCCATTAAACAAGGAGGTGTTTTCATTGAAATCTTTTTTTGAAAAAACTGTTAGTCACGACGAACGATTTAAAGTTCTTCAAAACGTAGAAAGTGTAGGTCTTACTTACACAGAACACGCATGGAACGTTTCTTACTTTCTCGATTTTCGTAATCGCGATAAAAATAAAGAAGATTTTTCATGGATTCGTTTTTCTTTTAACGATCAAGGTACCATCATCGAACAAATTGTTGAAAGATATGGAAAAAGTATCTTACCTGATGAAGACTTCTTTGCATGCGCTATGTCAACAGATGTTGTTTTTGAACGTATTCAAAGCGCGCAAACACTACTTAAAACTCGTTTTTTTATTAATAATTGCACAGCCCTTCCCGATATTTCGTTTTTTGAATATGACGATACCAGCAAAAAAGCTTCCCTTCAATTTTCATTTTCCCCTCTTTTATTTGAATTGTTTTTATCTCCATCAAAGGGCATTACAAAAATTGCCGCTTTTTATACGGAAGATACTGAAAATTTCCCCTTTTCAGGTTGCCACCTTTCACTTCATGCCAGTTTATATTTTAAAGAAGAAATCATTACGCAATTAAATGAATACGTTAAACAGAAAATACGTTTAAAATATTTTTTTTAAAAAAGACGGTTTAGACGTCTTTTTTAAAATGCCCGTTTGTAAACAGGAGGTTCTGTTGTTAATTTAATTCTTACTTGGTGCCAGTCTTTTTCTTTTAAATCAAATACTAAATAAGACGTTCCAATCATGCCTTTGATTTCTTTGATTCGACTATAGGGCATTTTTCGCTCTTTTAACCACGATTTTAATAAAGGAATATCTAAAATATGACAAACGTGATCTGTTTTTTTCACTTCTTCTTTTTGTACTTGCAGTGAGTGAAAAATATCATCTTTAAATCGATAAATAGGTTGCAATGTATTTGCCCATTTATACCCATATAGCTCAAATAATCCTTTTTTTCGAAAAGAAAAAGGAAAAATACGAACATCTTCTTTTGTAAAAAATGTTTGATAACGAAATTGTATAAATTCTTTATCGCTTACTAGTTGTAAATTGTTCTTTTTTAAAATATCTTCTACATTGTATATTTCTTCAATTTCTCTTTGTTTTGACACATAGTACCCTGCAGGATGTACATGTTTCATTTCTGTTAAAAAGGTAGAGATTTTCTTTTTTGAGTAGTACGGTTCTTTTACTTTTTTTGTAAAATGAGCAACACCTAAAAACCGTGTAATAGCTTTCACATCATATACTTTTTCTCTTTTCACACCTGGAACTACTAATACCCCTACACAAAAATCGTCAATATTTCTTAACATGCGCAACGTTTTTAATTTACTTTCTTCTACATGTCGCTGTCCTATTTCTTTTAATGTCATGACCTTGTACATCCACATTCCTCCAATTAGTGGTAAGGTGTTTGATAAATGGGTGGTTCAACCGTTAATTTAACTCGCACTTTATGCCAATCTTTTTCTTTTAAATCAAACACGATATACCAATCTTTTGTAATCCCTTTTATATTTTTTAATTTGCCATATTTTACTTTTCTTTCATTCATCCACGTTCGAAGAATAGGAATATCAGTAATATGACAGAGATGATCCGTTGATAAAATTTCTTCTTTTTTTATCACTAATTTCTCTGAAAAGTCTTTTTTTATTTTATAGACTTTACTAAATGTTGCTCCATATTTTTTGTATCCATACCACTTCACATATGCTTCCATTTTAAACGCTTTAGGCAAAACATTTATATCTTCCTCTTTTACGTAAAGAACGAAACGATTTAAAATAAATTCTTTTTCATTTACCCATGTTAACCCGTTTTTATGAAGCACATCATCCAAATCATAAACAAGTTCAATATCTCGTTTGTAATTAATAAAAACTCCTTTTACGGGCATTTTTTTAACTTCTTTTGCTATCTTTTTTATCTGTTCTTCACGATAAAAAGGATGTTCGGGCTTTACTGTCCATATATGATACCCTTTATGCTTCATCATTTCTTTTAAATCGCATACTGTTTTTGTCACATGAGGAAGAACAAGTTCTCCAATTTTGAACGCTTGAATTTCTTCTTCTTTTACAATACCTTTTAATTTCGTTTCTTCTACAAAGTTTTTACTTAGATCTTTTAATTGAAAAATACGCATGTTTTTCTCCTTTTTTTCTCTTGTGTAAAATACATATTTCATGATAACATGATTACCAGAACATACATATACCCGTTTAAATAGAATTTTTTTAAAATCGCATACGTTCATGCGATTTTTTCATCACTTACTTTGGAAGGAGAACATTTTATGCAATTAACGATTCATGCTAAAGGAAAACATGCAGAAAATTTATCTTACTTTTTAGGAAAACACCCTGATCGACCTTTCACACGTGAAACAAAATACGGAAAAGTGGAAGCTAAATTTCTTCAATATGAAAAAAATAACGTCATCTTTTATATCACGTTCCATCCAAACGGATTATCTCTTGTAAAAGAAAGTGATTTTCATCAATTAGAAGATTATATTAACGATCGAGAGTTTTCATTATCTTCTCTTTTTTTAACAAACATTCGCCATTCGATCGGTTATGTATTAAACGATGAAAAAGAAGGGATTATGGAAAAAATGGACATGTCTGTTTCCTTAAGTCCTATTTCAACGAGACTTCCTGATCATGCGATCCTTGAGTTATTTGAGCCGCTTGGTCACAAAGTATCTATCGAAAAAATTGAATCGGATTATTCCTTTGAAGTAAATAGCGGACGCGTGATTTCCCTTACCTTATCTTCTCAAACAAACGTTGTCCATTTGTTTCGCCAGCTTTACGTATTAATTCCCGTGTTAGATAATTATAAACACTATGATATCGATTCAAATGAAGCAGAAAAATTACTACGTTTTGGTTCACAATGGTTGGAACATCACCCAAAAAGAGAATTTATCACAAATCGTTTTGTTGGATATCGAAAAGGTTTAGCTAATAACGTGTTCGCCACTTTCGAACCAACAGAAAAACAAACATCATCTGAAAAAGAAATCCAAAAGAAAACGCCTTTAGGTAAACTTCGCTATTCTGCATTTGCAGATAAAATTCGCGAACTTCCTATTCAAAGCGTAGTTGATATGGGAGCGGGTGAAGGTCGTTTAATTGAACTTCTTGTTCAAAACGAACAATTAACCGACATTTTAGCATGCGAACCTACTGTAAATGGATTAGATAAAATGAAAAGATTGCTTTCTATTTTAGAAAGAAAGAAAAAAGTGTCTGTCAAACCATCTATTATTCAAAGTTCTCTTTTTTACCGAGACGAACGATTATTACATAAAGATGCCCTTGTTCTTTGCGAAGTTATTGAACACATTGAACGAGAACGAGTAGATCAAGTTATCTCTACCACTCTTTCATACTATAAACCTACTTACTTTATCTTTTCAACACCTAATTACGAATACAATGATATTTACGGATTAGAAGGTGCGTTTCGTCACAATGATCATCGCTTTGAATTAACACGAAATGAATTTCGTTCTTTGGTTGAACATCATGCAAACGAAAATAACTATTCATTTGAAATTATAGGAATCGGTGAAGAAGACGAAAACTTAGGTTTTCCTACTCAAATGGCAGTATTAAAAAAGAAAGGATGAATAAACGATGCAAACTATCTCATTAAAACATAACGAAATTATTATTTTATCAGGTACATCTAGTTCGGGTAAATCAACGCTTGCTTCTACTTATTTTCATACTTCACAAGTATTAAGTTCTGATTTTTTTCGAAGCATGGTGAGTGATTCACACAATGCAAAATCTACACCAGAAAAAGCAGATCATGATCACGACCATGAACGGTTTGATCATATTTCTTTTCAAGAGTATAAACAAGTATCACAGGATGCCTTTGATTTATTAAAACAAACCCTTAAAAAACGCGCTAAACATAATCGATTAACGGTTATCGATGCGACAAGTTTATATTTAGAAGACATCCAAGCTTATACGAAAATTGCGAAAGAAAACCATGTACCTGTTTCTATCATTTTCTTAAATATTCCATATTCACAACTGATTGAAAACGATCAAAAACGAGAGCAAACAAGAGGAACAAGTCGCATCAAACGACAACATCAATTATTAAAACGATTAATGAATCAAAAGAAAATACTAGATAAAGCAGGGATTCGTGAAATTTTCGAAATTTCTTCTTTAGAAAACATTCAATTCGATATTCAATCACCTCACAATGTTGTTTCTATTGAGAAAGGATTGGATGTTTTAGGCGATGGTCACGGTTTACTTCAAGCACGAATTAATTTATTTAAAAAAGCAGGATATGAACAGGGGGAAGATGGATTATTCCGTCATCCAAAAGGGCGAAAATTCATTTATTTAAATGATGAAAGTTCACGCGGTTCTCTGCCAAGTCAACACATTAAATATGGACAGTACCCTTCTATTGCTATGTTAGTATCCATGAAAGAACACGTAGAAGCAAATTTAGCTTACGCAGTGGATTCAAATCATAATTATAAAATTTGGCGTTGGTTAGAAGGTCGCGATGTCACAATGGCGCACGGAGATGAAAAAGTAGTAGAAGAATTCCAAGCTTTTTGTACTGAATTCGGGGAAACCGCAACAACTTCCTTAAAAAGCGAATTAGCTCTTTTCTTAAAATCACTTCCTAGTCACTTATTGATTGAAGACCGAGGATTTCACCGTGCCGTTGTGACACACGCAGGAATTAAAGACGAGATGATTGGAAAATTTTCAAGAGAAATCCGCGATTTTTGTCGTTTTGGTCCTACGGAAGGAACAGATGAAACAGGAAAACCAAAACGATTAGATTGGACAACCGAACATCAAAATGGTCAATTAATTATTTGGGGACACGAGCCTCATGTACATGTTACGGTAGAAAAAGATACCATTAACGTTGATACAGGCGGATTTTGCGGACATTATTTATCTATGCTTCGTTACCCTGAAATGGAAGTCGTTCAAGAAAAAGTAACGGATGTTTTTGTTGACGATCATGAAAATCCTATCCTACAAAAACAAGCAAGTCGATTTGATTTTCCTACTCTTTCTACATTAATGAACGGTTTTACTATTCAAACTGATTTCGGTACATTTCGAGCAGGTGCCAAAAACGTTCAAAACGTCATCGAACTTGCAAGTACACGTATGGCACCACTTGAAGAAGTTTTTTATGTGCCACCTACCATGAGTCCAACACCTAAAACATCATCACTTGATGATTTTTTAGAGCACCCAACAGAAGCCTTTGATTATTATAAAAATCAAGGCATTACGCATGTGGTTTGTCAAAAGAAACACATGGGAAGTCGTGCGTATATTACTTTATTTAAAAACAAAGAAGTAGGGAAACGTTACTATAATCGTCCATCACTTGGAAGCATTTTATCTCGCAATAATGCAAAATTCTTCAAACAAGAAGAAGAAGCCATTGTACTGACTAAATTGAGTGAAGATTTACAGCCTTATTTTGAAGAAATGAAAACAGATGTACTTGTTTTAGATACAGAAATTCTTCCTTGGAATTTAAAAGCAAAAGGACTTATTACAAGACAATATGGTTTGACATCAAATGCAGCTATTCATAAGCGTAAAACACACCTTGAACGCTTACTTTCTTTTCAAAAAAATAGAAAAGTAGATCTTTCAGAAGAAATTCATCAAGCTAAACACTTACTTGAAAACGCAGAAAAATTCCACAAAGCATTTACGTACTATTGTTGGGACAATGATGTTCAAAAATTAGAAGGAATTAAAATTGCTCCTTTTCATGTTCTTGCTTTTAGTCATAAAACAAACTTTGATGAAAATCACGTTTGGCACATGGTACAAGGCATTCGTTTAGCTGAGTTAAGTGAGTTAATGATTCAAACGGAACATAAAGTAGTAAATTTACAAGATGAACAAGCCGTAGAGGAAACGACTAATTGGTGGCTTGATATGACAGCTGAAGGTCATGAAGGAATGGTTGTAAAACCGCTTCATTTTATCTCTCATGATTCCTATGATAATATTATTCAACCAGCTATTAAAGTACGTGGACGTGAATACCTTCGTATTATTTATGGAATGGATTATTTAGATGCTGACAATTTACATATTCTAAAAAAACGTTCCGCTTCTAAAAAAATGAAAAACGCGTTAAACGAATTCAAACTATCAATGGAAAGCATTAAACGTTTCATTGATCAAGAAAGCGTTTCTCGTATTCACGAATGCGTCGTTGCAGCTTTAAGTTATGAAAATGAAAAATTAGATCCTCGTTTATAAAAAAGAACGCATTATGCGTTCTTTTTTATGTATGTTTTTATATAGCTAATTAATGTTCCCATAGAAATCATCATCGCGCCTATCATCACACTATATAGATAGGGAGAATATAAATGGATTACCCATTTCATTACGATATATAGCACTATCCAAATACCTATCAATACACTTTGAAGGTTTCGTTCTTTTTTTTCTTTTTTAATTATTAAATAACCTAAATATACCATCCAACAGACAAACGAAAAAGGAATGTATGCATATAAAATTCCCATAAACGAAATCGATTCTTCTACTTTATTTAACCACGCCATTATTAAGAAACTAGGTAATAAATTAATCCCTATTAATAGATATTTCATCATCTTCACCTCTATAAAAAAAGATCGGAATAACCGACCTTTTACTTAAATAATTCCTTTAATCTCATTTCTTTTGGTAAATGACGAATAAATTCTTCTCTTACAAATATTTCTCCCGCCCCTTTACTCAGATAACACACAACATAGTAATCACCATCATCAATTCCATGTCCGCCGTCTCCAGGTTCTCCAAAAAAATCACCTTCTTGATCAAGGGCATATACATGTTTCATACTTGCAATATAGACATAGGGTATTTTACGTATCTTTTCCAATTCTTTTTGATCCATTAATCCTGATACTTGTATTCCATTTTTCAAATCAAATGTTCGATCACTCGATGAAAATCCTAGCGTTTCGATAACATCACATTCTAAAAAAATTTTTACCTTTTCATCTTTCACTTCCACGACATCAAATTCTTTAAACATAAAAGGCAACCATTCATCATTTCTTGGAATTACAACATACATATTTGTTCCTCCTTTTTCATTACTTCTTTTATTTTATCATCTTTTTTGTTTTCATTGAAAAAAACCATCTTTTTCTTTTCTCTTAACAAATGAAACTTTTTACCGTAAATTATAATATTAAAGGGGGATTTTATGGTGATGATGACCACTTCATTAACGCAATCCATTTCACATTTTTCACAAAAACATCAACGTTCTTTAGAACAATCGCTCCAAAAAATAGCAAGCGGAAAACGTATTAATAAATCAGCTGACGATGCCTCTGGTCTTAGCATTTCTACACGTATGAACGCGCAATTGCGCTCGCAATCAGCAGGAAGAAATAATATTCAACAAACCCTTTCTTTGCTTCAAACGACAGAAGGCGCCATGTCTTCCATCGTTGATCACTTACAGCGTATGCGCGAACTTGCACTACTTGCTTCTAACGGTACTTATGCAGCAAGCGATCGTCAGTCTTTTCAACAAGAATGGAAAGAACTGCAATCTTCAATTGATGCAATTTCAAAAACAACAATGTTTAACGGAAAACAAGTTCTTCGACCAGGAGGAGGCTTTAAATTCAACGGACTTAATCAAAATATTTTAATTGGAGACAATAGCAATTTAAACACAGGCTTTACAAAGGGTATTACGTTAGAAGCATGGGGTATGCAAACAGCTTATTCTAACAATGAAGATTCATGGTTATTTGATAAAGATTATACAGGATACCGCATTTGGGGATTAGATAAACTTCAATTTGGCGTTCGTTCTCCTTCTCAAAATTGGATCACTATTGCACCAAACTTCAAACCAGAGTTAAACAAGTGGTATCACATAACAGGCGTTGTAGATAATGAAAAATTAAAAATGAGCTTATATATTAACGGAAAATTGGAAAAAGAAATCAAACTTTCTTCTCCTATCTTATTTGGTGATTATCCAGGATCAGGAGACCGTGCAACAATCGGTTCTCATTCAGGTCAATCACGCTATTGGGACGGAGAAGTAGATGAACTGCGTATTTATAAAGCGCCGCTTACAGCTCAAGAAATCAAAGACAATTACAACGGATACGTTAAAAATGACCATCTAGCAGGACAGTGGTTATTTGATGATGGATCTATTCGGGATACAACAGGATTAAATGGAACGGCAACAATTAAACAAGCACAGTCAATCCCAACAAGAGAAACTTTTTTAGTTAATACAGGAACAGGAGGAAAAAATTTTTCCTTTACGTTAGAACCTATCACTCTTCAAACACTTGGAATTGCTACAACAAACATAACAGATTCGATGAGTGTCGAGTCAATTGATAAAGCGCTTGAATATGTAACAGGAAAACGCGCTTCAATAGGTGCTACGATGAATGCATTAACAAAAGAAAATGAATTTTCTCTTTCTTCTACATCTCAACTAACACAAGCGAATTCACGAATTGAAGATGCAGATATTGCCGTTGAAGTTTCTTCTTTAACAAAAGAAAAAACGATGCTTGAGGTTTCTTTTTCTCTTCTCGCAGAAGTTCATGTATTATCATCTTCATTACTACCTTTATTACAACCTAAGGAGGGAGCTTTATGACAAGTCTTTTTAATGTAACATCGCTTTCTTCTTCTTATTTTTATCAGAAAAATCAGCAGAAAATAGATTCTTCCTACGAAAAATTAGCAAGCGGAAAACGTATTAATCGTTCAGCTGATGATGCAGCAGGTCTTAGTATTTCCACTCGTATGTCCACACGTTTAAAAAGTAACACGAGTGCGTTGAAAAACATAGAAGATGGCATTTCATTACTACAAACAGCTAGTGGTAGCTTAACTACGGTTACTTCCATTTTACAACGCATACGAGAACTTTCATTGCAAGCGCAAAATGGCACATATAACTCTAGCGATAAACAATCACTTCAAAATGAAGCGAACACATTGTTAAATTCTCTTGATTCAATTACTTCCGCAACAACATTTAATGGCATTCCTCTTTTATCAACAGCAGGTCTTTCATTCGATGGAACAAGTGGAGCTATTAAAAACAAAACGTTAAAATTAACAGGAACTGATAGCGAAAGTATTTTTTTTGATATTCACTTAAATCCTACTTCTACCAATAACTTTTTTTTATTTGAAAGTAACAAATGGAGCAGAAGAATTATGGTTGATAAAAATGGTTATTTTAGTGCAACTTTTTATGATAGCAATCACGTTATTCATAGTCTAACATCAAAAAAGAAATTTCCTATTCCAGGTGATTACAACGTTGGGTACACGTTCAAATCTGATCCCATTACAAATTCATATATCGCTACTTTATATGTTAATGGAGATTCAATTGGTTCTTTGAACATAGGAAAACCCCTGGAACCTGGCATTGGACCTTGGTCATTTGGCGAAACCTATGCAGGTACGTCAGATTCTTTATATCGCACAAACGGAACATATCATTCAATTCGTGTATATAAAGACGATTTGACCGCAGAAGAAGCGAAACGTTTAGCAAACGGCAATGTAACAAGAGACAATTTAGCATTAGAATATTTATTTAATGAAGGAAAGGATCAAACAGTTACAGATACAAGCAATAATCAAAACGATGGGACTATCACAGGAAAAACAAAATGGGAAAATGAATTATCCCTTCACACAGGTGCTTCTGCTTCTGACACTTTTTCCATTGGATTAAGCAAAATTGACACAAAAACACTTGGTATTCACGGACTTGATATATCAAGCGTTCAAGCACTTGGTCAAATAGATACAGCTCTTGAAACCGTCACGATGCAAACATCTAAATTTGCTCAATTTCAACATACATTAGAAACCAAAAAAGAAACGCTCTATTCGAGCGATAATCCTTTAAAACAAACCATTTCTGGAATCGAAGATGCAGATGTAGCAGAAGAAATGAGTCAACTAACAAAAGAAAAAATGATTCTTCAATCTTATTTAGCTATTTCAGCACATACAAAAGAAATAGCCATTTCTTTTTCTCGTTTGTTCACTGAATTATAATCAGAACATTGACAAACTGATTTTTTTAGTATAAAACTTATCGCAAGAGGAGGGAAAAATTATGATTGTTTCAACAAATCCATCTTCTCTTGCTATTCATCGTTTTTATCAACAAACGGAGAAGAAAATACAACAATCCCTTGAAAAAATAGCGAGTGGGAAACGCATCAATCAAGCATCGGATGATGCTGCAGGTCTTAGCATTTCTACACGTATGACTTCTCAAATACGAGGAAGTGAGAAAAGCATTCAAAATATACATGATGGAATCTCTATGCTTCAAACAGCAGATGGCGCTTTATCTTCTATCATTGATCGTGTTCAACGAATAAGAGAGCTTGCGCTTCAGGCACGCAATAGTACATTAAATGTTGCTGATAAAACTTCTATTCAAAAAGAAATCAATCAACTCACTCAGTCGATTGATCAAACCGCTTCTTCCACTGCGTTTAATGGTATTTCGTTACTTCATTCTTCTCATCAATTTGTTTTTAAAAACAATTATGTTACGTTACCCAATGAAAGTCTTAATCTTTCTGATTCAGGGACCATTGAAGCAACGTTTACTTCTTTTGGTTCGACAGGTTCTCCTCAATTAATTGTCGATCGATATCTTAGCAGTGTTCCTTCAGGATATGGGTATGGATTATTTATTGGCGCTGCAAATAAATTAAATATTCGTTATGGAGACACATGGATAAATGATCTCGGACCTGTTTTAACAGACGGAAAAGAACATCATGCAATCTTTACAAAAGAAGAAAATCAACCATTAACTGTCTATTTAGACGGAAAAAAAATATATCAAGAAACAATTCCTCTTTCAACGATTCCATCTCAAGATACTAATACGTATATCGGCGCAAGAGGTTCTTCCAATATGTATTACTTTAATGGAATCATCAAAGATGTTCGTATTTATAATAACGCTTTATCTCAAACCGAAGCACTTCAAAATTTTAAAGGAGACGTAACCAAAAGTAATTTATTAGGCGAATGGAAACTAAGCGAAGGAAGCGGAAAAAATGTGTTTGATTCTAGCGGCAATGGAAATACTGGAAAAATTCAAGGAAATGAAAATTGGCAATCACTTGACCAAGAACTTTCCATTCATACAGGAAATAGTGCAGAAGATACAGTGAAATTAACATTACCAAATGGAACAACTTCATTTTTAGGATTAAATAACCTTTCAGTTGATCAAGAAGATAATCTTGAACGAATTGATAGCGCACTTGAAATTCTCTTACAGCAACGTTCGCAATTAGGAACACAACAAAACATGTTAAATACAAGAAAAGAACAAATGACTTCTTTTCAACAAAACATGACCATTTCTCGTTCGCGTGTGGAAGATGCAGATATAGCAAGCGAATTATCTGCCTTAACCAAAAACAAAATCATCTCCAATATGTCACTTTCTCTTCTTGCTCAATCTAATTCCATACCTGAATCATTTTTACAACTTTTACAATGAAAAAAACGAGCGATAAATCGCTCGTCTTTTTTCCGCTTTGCCGTCACGTTAAACATTTAAAGACCCGCACTTAGCAGGTGGGCATTCGCACGATTATTTTTAACGTCCTCGTTTCCAAAAGGCATGTTATCCATGATCATTTATTGAATTCCCTATTTAATCGTATCGGTTTTAAATATTCAACATTTACAAACATCGCAGAAGAAGTTTTGTTCTATTTGTAGTATATCCTATTTATTGAGCGAATACAACAGGAATTCGCTCTATTTTTTACGAATCATATAAATAAGGGGGAATGAACTATGAAACCAATTCATTATGCATCTTTTTATGATAATACGGAGATTATGGTAATAGATCTTTTTTTTCTTCAAAACCATTTCTTTGAAAATAATCTTTCACTACGGGCGACATTATTAGTACGCGAGCCATTTGGCGGAGAAGCTTTTGTGGCACGAACATTTGATTTTTCCATTATGAAAAGAAAAGGGGGCTTTTTTCTTCAATACGACCAAGAAATTAAGTGGTTGTACCATCCTGATTCATTTCACAAAAACATTGGAAAAGAAGTGATTTATTTTCTTTTGACACTTCCTACTTACCGTCTTCGGTTACTTTTCCATCCATCAGCTTTAGACATTTGGAAGCTCTTGAAAAATAAAAATTTTGATAAAATACCTGTAATCTAGTGTATAATAAAACAATAAAGGAAAAGAAAGGAGAGAAAATAAGATGACACAACCTATTATTCGCACGGTTGATCAAGTCAATCAAGCGATAAAAAAAACATTAGAAGGACATGCTGCTTTTCAAGATATTTGGATAAAAGGGGAGATTTCAAACTTTACCCATCACGGAAGTGGACATTTATATTTTAATATAAAAGAAAACGGAAGTGCGATTAAAGCCGTCATGTTTAAAGGATCTGTTCCATCTTTGAAATTTAAACCTCAAAATGGAACAAAAGTTGTCATTAGAGGCGGCGTAATGGTTTATAAACCAAGTGGGAACTATCAAATTAATGTAAAAGAAATGCAGCCTGATGGAATGGGCAGTCTTTACTTAGCTCTTGAGCAACTAAAAGAAAAATTAGAAAAAGAAGGTTTGTTTCACCCAGAACGAAAGCGACCTTTACCTACATTTCCAAAAGTTATCGGAATTGTGACATCACCAACAGGAGCTGCTGTTCAGGATATGATTACAACCATTCGACGTCGATATCCAATTGCTAAAATTCAGTTATTTCCCGTTATCGTACAAGGAGACTCAGCACCTGCTTCAATTATTCAAGGAATCGAAAAAATCAATGAAAAAAAAGATGCTGATGTCTTAATTGTTGGACGAGGAGGAGGTTCAATAGAAGACTTATGGGGATTTAATGACGAAAATGTGGCTCGCGCTATTTATTCTTCAGCTATTCCTGTCATTTCGGCAGTGGGACACGAAACCGATTTTACCATCGCTGATTTTGTAGCGGATCACCGCGCGCCAACACCAACGGCTGCTGCTGAACTAGCGACACCACATACAATTGAAGAGTTAACACGAACGCTGCAAACCTTGCAAACTCGTTCACAGCAATTCATTCAAAACAAACTTCATTTTTTACAAGAAAAAATGAAACAAAATCAAAAAATATTGGAATTTTATCATCCAAAAAAACAACTTGAACAAGCCATGCAACAATTAGATTTGACAACCGAGCGGTTAACTGCTCTTACAAAACAAAAAGTCAATGAAAAAAAATCTAATTTTCAACTTATTCACCAACGACTTCAATCATCTAGTCCTAAAAAACAAATTTTATCAACACGAGATAAAGTTGGTAATTTAGAAAAACGGTTGATGTTATCAATGAATAAACAACAACAAACCAAAGAAAATGACTTATCCGTTTTAATGTCTAAATTAGATGCACTTAGTCCATTAAAAACACTACATCGTGGATTTAGCGTAGCTTATAAAGAAGAAAACGTCTTAAAATCTGCGCAACAAGTTACTATTCATGATAAAATTAAACTAAAACTAACTGATGCAACACTTACGTGTTCTGTCGAAAAAATCAAGGAGGAAAAATAAATGAAATTTGAACAGCAATTAACATCATTAGAGCAAATTGTAGAAAAATTAGAAACAGGTGAATGCACATTAGAAGAGTCGATTACACTTTTCCAAGAAGGCATGAATTTAGCAAAATCATGTCATGACACTTTGCAAAAAGTAGAAAAACAAGTGGAAGTATTAACCGTAGAAAATGGTTCTCTTCAAACAAAAGAAATGAATCTAAAAGAAGACTAAAAAAAAGCGACATTATTTGTCGCTTTTTTTAATAATAGTTAGTTCGATATCACCTTTTAACTCAAGGTAATAATCTTCATCTTCGATCAAAATATTCCAAAATTCTTGTTGTTTACTTGCTTTTTTAATCAATGATGCAAATTGATTTTTAAGCTTTTCCGCTTCCATTTCATCCTCTTCTTTTTGGAGAACCTCTGCTATTTTTTCTACTTTTTCAGTTAAAGAAAAATCATCTAATAATTTTTGAAACATCATTTCTTCACCAAGTTCATCTAATACGTTTTCACCGTTTAAATACCCTTTTCCTTCGTCGTGATCACTCCATTTAAACTCTCCATTTTTGACCCAATATTGAAATTCATTAAAGTCTCTTCCAATATTTTGTATTTTCATTACTTCTAACTTCCCATTTTTCTCTATTTCAATATGAAGATATAAATACGGCACAGTGTGATAGTGTTCTAAACGTTCAATTTCTTCAAATCTAAAGGAAAGATCTTCTATCCTAAATGTCGTTAGTATTCGAAGGAAAGAAGGAGAATACTCATGGATCCATCTCATCCGATTTTTTTGAACAAATTCATGCCATTGTTTATTTAAATGTTCTATTTTTTCTTTTTTCAAGTCCCTTTCTCTCCTTTACTTTTCTCTTCTTTTATTTTATCATTTTTGGTAGAAACATGAAACTATAAACTATGATGAGGTGCAAAAAAACGTGGATAAAGATTATTTACAAAGCGAGCTCCAACAGATTCATCAGTGGGAAAAAGAACAAGAAGATATTTGGTTTTGGGAAAAATTGGGAAAAATACCTTTTGCGATCTTAGATAAATTAACTCCTACATTTCTTCATCAAAAAATCGATAAAATTTTAGAAGAAGTCACAAGTTATATTCATAATGGCGGACGATATTTAATTAAAAAAGAAAGCATTTTATCTAAATTTGAACAAATTTCTTCTCTGGAAGAAGTGCAACATCTTCATTTATCTAAAATGGACAAGGCGGCAGATAGTATTATTTCTTCTCGTAAACAATTTGCTACAGCTCAAGGAGCAACAACAGGTTTTGGCGGACTATTTACATTAGCCATTGATATTCCTGCTGTATTGGGTATGTCATTGAAAGTATTACAAGAAATTGCGGTTTGTTATGGATATGATCCTTTTGACGAAAAAGAACGTGTATTTATCATTAAATGTCTGCAATTTTCTTCTTCTGATTTAGTCGGAAAACAAACCATTTTAGAAGAAATTAAAGACTTTAACCATGGACAACAGCGAAATAATTCTGTTTCTCAAGTTCAATCTTGGAGAGAAGTGATGACCGTTTATCGCGATAATTATGGTTGGAAAAAATTATTTCAAATGGTTCCTGTTGCAGGAATGGTATTTGGCGCCTATTTAAATCGTAAAACAATTGAAGATGTAAGCGAAGTAGGGAAAATGCTATATAAAAAAAGACGCATTTTAGAATTATTAGAAAACGAGTAGGGAATCCCTACTCGTTTTATCGTTGAAATGAAACAGCTTCACTGTCTAATACATGGTAACCACTTGTTGTTAAAAAGATTTTTCCATTTTTATAGCTACTTGTTTGATAAGTTGAACCTTTTTTCAATATGCTTACCATATATCCATTATGATCATACATTCGTACATCTTTAAGGGCAGTCGTAATACCCATAACTGCATAAATACTACTTGATTTTTTAATATAATAGCCACCTGGCAACAAATAGCGATCCCATTTCACTTCCGTAATATCTGTTAGCTGCGGAGCCACATTATACACAAAAGACCCGTCCATTCGATACATAGGCACAATCGATTGGATATAAATTTTCCCCGTCACAACATTTATTTTATTTTCATCTTTTGCAACATACCATCCATTATCTAACTGATAGATACCGTTTATTAACGAGCGCGCTGTATAAGCATTTCCTGCTTTTAATACTCCTTTATATCGTCCATTTTGATCGGTTGCCACCGCACTTGTTTTTAACTTAATCGTAGCCATCGGCATAACGGTATTGGTTATCGGATACACACCTTCTTCCTCATTGAGCATTTTAGCATACAATGTCATAATTTCTTGTCCGTATTGTTTATTCGTTGCCCATTTTCCGTTTAAATCTTCCCAATTAGGCGCACTTCCACGTTGAACATATCGAAATCGTTCATCTACTAACGGCGTATTTAATGCTTCTTTATTTGCATAGGCTTTTAGGTGTTGGATTTGCACAGCTACCCCTTCTTCAGGTGTTGCAAATCCATTTTTAGCACTTCCAAGACCTGCAAAATTATTTTGAGAAGGTAAAACACTTCCCCCATAACGAAAAAAACCAGTTTCACGCAATGATTGTGCAAATGCGATATCTCCTCTAATTCCTTCTTTTTTACCTATTTGTATATAATAATCCGCTAATTGATAAATATTTACACCATTTAATTTCGGACTACTACTATACCTTAATGTAAACTCCCCTAATTGATACGGCGTCAGTATTGATTCGCCGCTAATAGGCGTTTTTGCTGACGCTTGTACAGGCATAGTCATCATCCATAAACAAGATAAACTCGCTGCACAAATCGTCATTTTTTTCCATGTTTGCTTCATTGTAAACCTCCTTTTTTTCACACCTTTATTCTCTTCGACAAATGGATGAACATTCTTTTAATATTGTAAAAACCATCAACTTAGGCTGATGGTTTTTTGATGTAATTGTTGAACTTCTTTAGATATATGTTTAAACTTTTCATCTATTTTAATAAAGTTTTGATTTAGTTCTTCTAGTGAAGCAAAATTCTCTTCTGAAATACTGGAAATATTAATAATTTCACTTGAAACGCCTTGAAATACATGTCGTAATTCAGCAATCATCTTTCCAATTCCTGCAATATCTTGAAGCGAATAAAAAATCATTTCTTCAACGGAAGCAAACGTTTGTTCTACATTTTGGGTTGCTTTTTCACTTTTTTCTAACAGTAAATTACTTTCTTTCATTGTGCGATTTGTTTGAGCGGAATCATTGCGAATTTTTTCTAATATGAATGCAACTTGATTGGTTGCGCCGCTTGACTGACTTGCTAATTTTTTTACTTCATCCGCTACAACCGCAAACCCTTTTCCATGTTCACCCGCTCTAGCCGCCTCAATTGCTGCATTTAACGCAAGTAAGTTCGTTTTTTCTGCAATGGATTGAATAGCTGAAATAATTTCTTCAATTTCATTTGTTTGCGCTACTAATTTTTCTGTGTTTTCCACATTTTCTTTAAAGGTATGTTTTAATTCATTCATTGAATGATTTAATACATTTACTTCTTCTTTTGTTTGTTGAATGGTATCACTGGTTTGATCATTTTTCATTTTCAAATTTGAAATAGTTTCATCTACTTTTTTCACATCATGACCAATTGCCAAAATTGTTTCCTGAATGGTAAACGTACTAGCTGTTTGTGTTTGAACCGCCACATTCATTTGTTCGAATGCAGCTACCACATTTCCACTTGAAAGTGTTGTTTCAAAAACAGAATCTTTAACAAAAGCTGAAATTTTATTTACATCATCTGCGTTTTCTTTTATCTGTTTTAACATTGAAACCGCTTCTTTTTCTGCTTTTACTGCACGTTTCCCTTCTTTTCTTGTTTTTTCAAGTAATTGTTCGGTGAATTTTCCTTGAACTACTGAGGTTATCACTAAAACAAGATATAAAAAATCGTAATAAACTACGTTGACACTGTCCCAAGCGGGTCCCATTAATTCTACTCCGCCTTTTAAGGAAAAAAAATTAAATAATATAGCTGATACAATTGTAGCAAGAACACTATAACGCCAATTTTGATAAACATTTGCTACAAATGGTATCAAAAAAAGGAAAAATACATTAATCATATCTACCATAACACTATTAGCAAGTGCAATAATTGCTGTAATAAAAACTAAAATTAAGTACATGTTAAATTTAATAAATCGTTTTTTATAATTAAAATAACCAATCAACGCAATAGCAAGCACACTGATTCCAAAAAAAGAAAATGTGGCAATCTTATTGGTTTCAAAGAAAAGATTTATTATAAAATCTAAAATTGTAATAATAATTATCACAATCCATAACTGTTTATTTCGGCGATGGATAATATTTTCATTTTCTTCCATTTTTTTCACCTCTTATCGAGATACTATAAAGAAAGACAATCTTTTTCAATCTTTTTCGTCAAAAAAATATAGACAGAATAAATATTCTCTTTATATTCGGGTAAAAGGAGGTTTTTTTATGAAAAAAACAGCGAACTAGTTCGCTGTTTTTTGTTTATTCTTTAATGGAAAGAAATTCAGGTGCAAGATAATCTGCAAGCCAAACATCTTTACCTGCATCATAAAATTTCACCTTTTCCTCTCTTGCTTTTTTTGTGTCAATTTCAAGTAATACAAAATCGCCTTTTCTTGAACCTGCAAGAATGGCAAATTCTTCACCTTCGGATAAATGAACATATTGTCTATTCATTTTTTTCAATCCTTCGGCAAAAATTTTTCCTAAGCTTTGCTTTCCTGTTCCGTGCAAAAGAATATCTGGAGGCGTTCCTTCTTTATATGGAATTCGTTTGTAACTATGTCCATATCGTGCACGAATTTTCGTTCCTTCTATTTCAAATCGCCCTTTTTGGCAATTTTTCGCCACGGTTTTAAAATCTTCAACCGTCGTTCCTTCCCAAAAAGATTGTCCTGTAATTGCCATTAATAAATCTTCCGCTTCTACAAACCCTTTTTCATCTGGCAAAATACCAAAATCAAAAGGCGTATGACGTAAAATCTTCGTCATAAATTTACTTAAATTTTCTTCTTTTTTTCGATTCATGTTTTTTCTCCTTAAATGCTATTATTTACAATCAGTTCAATTAATTCTTCAAGCGGTTCTTTTGCTACTTCAATCATTAAATTTATACCAAATGATACATCGTCAAATCGTTTCTGTTTCTTTTCATACGTAAAAGCTATAAGATCTTCTCCGTCCGCATCTTCTCCTAATTCATCACACGTAACGATAAATGCATAGTTTCCTTCTTGATCATCTACAAAACATCTGACTGTGTAATCTTCATCGACTTCCTCTATTTCTTTTCTACCTTCTTTTAACTGTTGAATCACTTTTTCGGAAAGTTCTTTAATTCCTTTTGCTGGAATTTCGAAAATCTCACCGTGCAATTCTTCTTCCGTTTCTTCATCAAATACTTCAACTGGAAACTTCAGATACTTTTCACCATCTTTTTCGGAAATATAGATTTTTTTATAAATTATTTCAGGTACCAACTCTTCATTAATGTACACACGCGGAATTTCAATTACTTTCATGTTTATCCCTTCTTCCCTATAGATTCCTTCTTATTATACTTCATTTTTAGTTTTTTTAGATAAAAAGATAGATTATACTATAACTATTTTATGGAACGATTTCAAAAGTAAAAAAGGTGCGCTGCGGTTTAACCAAAGAAAACCAATAAGTGTTCTAATCCTTATTTTCATGATCGGTTTTATCAGAACCAAAAGAAATTTTACCGTTTGTTACAAAGGAAAGGAACCAAGAAAAAATAGCAAAACTTACAACGAAAATTAGACTTAAACTTATGGATAGAGTCGGATGAATAACATCATTTAAAAGTTCTCTATCTTTGTAAATGATAAACCCGCCTAGAACGGAAAAGAAGAATGAAACCAATAGTAAAATAACAGAAACTTTCATATCAAATTCTTGATTTTTAACAGAATCGTATATTGTATATAATGGTGCAAACCAAACTATTGATGAAATTAACAATGCTATCCATTGTAAAAAACCTTTCAAATTAAACCCACCCCCCCTAGCTTAAAGTATTTAAATAATACTAACTTAATTTTTAAAGTCAATATATACACGAAAAAAACTTACTTTTTACAGTAAGTTTTTTAAAAATAATTCCGCAATCTCCACATTTTCTTTTTCAAATTGCTCTGATGAATAAAATGTTATTGTATTTTTTTCTTTTTTTTGTTGTCTTTTTCTTCGCTTTTGTTCCTTCATTTTTTCACCATTCTTTTCTATGTTTTATTTTATCCTTCATTATATGTTTTCTTTTTGCAAGTATTCCCTTATACTGGTTGTATTACGGTACATAGAAAGGATAAAAACGATGAAATTTTATAAGATTAGTTTGCTTGCTTTTTTTATTTTTCTTTTAGCAGGTTGTAGTGCTGATAATACTGCTATTACTCAGGATACGCCAGGTTTTTTCAATCATTATTTTATTTACCCTTTTTCTTACTTACTCACCTTTATCGCTCATCATCTAAATGGAAGTTACGGTTTATCTATTGTTTGTATTACTGTTCTTATTCGATTTATTTTACTTCCTTTTGCGATTAATCAATACAAAAGTCAGGACAAATTGAAAAAAATTCAACCTGACATGCAAAAAGTACAAGAAAAAATGAAACAAGCAACAACTGTTGAGGAAAAACAGCAAGCACAACGTGAAATGATGGAATTATACTCTAAACACGGCGTAAATCCCGTTTCAATGGGATGTCTTCCTCTTTTTATTCAGTTCCCAATTTTAATTGGATTCTATCATGCTATTATTCGCACACACGAAATTGCTACTCATTCATTTTTATGGTTTAATTTAGGTCATCCAAATATTCCACTTGCCCTTCTTGCAGGCATTACCTATGTGATTCAATTTAAAGTGTCTCAAATTGGACTTGAACAAGTCGGATCACAACAAAAAATGATGTCTTTTATCGGTTACTTTTCTGCGATTATGATGGCTGTATTTTCTTTTTCAGCTCCTTCAGCACTACCTCTTTATTGGACGGTCGGAGGTATATTTGTTATTATCCAAACGTTGATTTTAAAACGTATTCACCATCACCATGAAAAAAAAGAAAATGATTAATCATTTTCTTTTTTTCGTTTCATGAACGTAAGTGATGCTATCCATTCATCTTCGCCTACATTTTTTACGTATGTTCTTAATTTTTCTTCTTTTTCAGAAGCCGTTACATTTTTGTTTGAATATTTCTCTAAAAATGACACTTTTTCTTTATTTCTTATTTCTGCTAATATTGAAATAACATGGTGATTCCAATGCTCTAATTTATTTAAGTCTTTTTCTTCTTTGATTATTTCTTTTAATCTCTCTTCATCTTGAAATTCTTCTACCTCCACTAAAACTTCAAGCGTCTGTTTGATCGCTTTTTTTGTTCCCGATTTCCATGCTTCCTCAATAGACGAATAAAAAATCGATGGTATCCCTTTTTCTTTTAACAGTTCCTCCACTTGTTTACGTCTTTTTTCTATTTCTTTTTCTTTTATTTTCTCTAGCACATTCATCATTTGATCAATGCTATAAATTCCAAAAGAAACGTTTTTTTCATTTTCTGATAGTTCTTCTTTTTTTATGTATTTCCGTAGAACTTCTTGTTCTTTTGTTTTTGAATCACCCACAAGTTGCAAGAGTACTTGACAAAGATCTGCATTCATTTTAACGAACCTCTTTTCATAAACGTTAATTTTTTAAAAAACGGTTCTTGTTTTACATCTTGCATATAGTCCATTAATACTTCTTCTCGTTCACTTGCTGTTGCTGATTTACTGCTCAACTTTTTCTTTTTTGCTGCAATCATAATCATCATGACTGTATGATATTGCCATCTTCTAATCACACCTATTTGTTCCTCTTCCTCTAGCCTTTTCATTAATTCGTCATGTTCATAATAATTATGTTTAAGTATGTGTTTAACCATTTCTTTTGTTGAACCTTTTATTCCTTGTCGATACCCTTCTAAAAATTGCATACGACTAAACCCTTTGAGGTTATATTTTTTTACGAATGCTTCTTCCTCTTCTTGTATTTTCTTTAACTGATCTTGTTTTAATCGCTCTAATGACGCGATCGCTTCGTCAATAGACTCAATATTAAACTCTTTATCCGTTTCTTTTTCTTCATCTAATAAATAATCTCTCAACGTATTGGCTTCCTCCGAACCTTTTTCCTGTCGTAATGCTTTTGCGAGAATTTGCACAATATCTGCTTCCATTTTTATCAGCTCCTTTTTTGTTTTCTTTTTCAACTTTTCCTTTTTTCCTGTGGTATGCTTAAGGTAATAATAAAAAAAGTGAGGGAAAATGATGAACACATTTTATGAGTTATCTTTCATGAATAAGGAACAAAAAGAAGAAAAAATCCCATTACACGACGCTCATTCAGATGAAAAAGCGATTAAAGATGGTCTTCGTATGATGAAACGAAACCAAGCAGATGCATGTAAAATTTATAAAGTAGAGGATAAAAAACTATTTGGATTTGTATCATGGTTTATTCTTACCAATAAAAAATTAGTTTTTGATTCAGCAGTAGAAGTAGCAGAAAAAGAATATCTTTTATGATATTCTTTTTTTATTTTTTTCTAAAGGAAAAATTCTTTTTCCCGTTAATTATAAAAACTAGTTGACAATGGAATATAAATTGTTATAAACTAGGTACATAAGAAAATTAATCCATAAAAATTTTAAAAAAACAGGAGGTGTATGGAAATGACAAACGCAATGAATATGTGCAGTATGAATCGTTCGCAAGCTGGATCTTGGCAAGGATCAAGTTCTTTTTGTACATGTCAAATTTCATACATGCTTCGTAGCTTTAAGCGAACTCCTGTTACGCATATATCAGGAGTATATTGAGGAAAAGTTTACAACTTCGTAAAAGGCAGGTCCTTTTATATTACTTTTTTTCTCAACAAAGTCGATTTCGAATAAATCGATATTACGCTTAAAGACTGCGAGTAATTCGTAGTCTTTTTTCATTATTTTAGCGGTGTAGCTCAGTAGGTAGAGCAATTCCCTCATAAGGAAGAGGTCGGAGGTTCAAGTCCTCTCATCGCTACCACTTATGCGCCAGTGGTGAAGTGGCTTAACACGAAGGTCTGCAAAACCTTTATTTGACACGGGTTCGAATCCCGTCTGGCGCTCCATTAATGATTGAGGTGTTTATCATGTCTATTAAAGAAAAGTTGAATCACTTTCAAGAAAAAAAGGAAGATTTGTTTAATGATTATGGACTTCGTTACGTGTTCGGCGAACAGTATAAGGACATGATCGTGTTTGACAAAAGAGAACGTCACACATTTTCGATTCTTTTTGAAGAAGATGGATATTTTTATCTTTCAACCTTTGACCAAGGATTTAAAAATGATCGAATTCGTAGATATTATGATGATTCATCAAAAACATTTCTTAGTTATCAAAAAGTAGAAGGAAATCTTTTTAAAAGTATTCAAAGAATTATCAAGGAAAACAAAGAAAAGATAAACCACTTACAAAAAGAAAATGAGGCATTAAAACAGATCATGAAACATCCAAACTATCGTTTAAAAGCGACGTTATCTTCAAAATAAAAGCAAACAGTTGAGCAGAGTTTAGAGTAGGTTTTTTGGTTACACAGCAGAGGAGAGATGAGTTATGAAAACAAAAGAATTAGTATTTATGTCATTGTTAGTCGGAATGGGTGCTGCATTAAACAGCATATTGCCAGGATTTATTTTCGGAATGAAACCCGATCTACCACTGGTGATGATGTTTTTAGGAATTATTTTATTCCCAAAAATAAAGCACACACTTCTTTTAGGGATTTTAACAGGAATTATTACCGCATTAACCACAAGTTTTCCACTTGGGCAGATCCCAAATATGGTGGATAAACCCATTACAGCATTCTTCTTTTTAGGATGTGTACTACTTGTGAGAAGTGTTAAAAAACAACTTCTTTCATACAGTTTATTAACCGCACTAGGGACACTTATTAGTGGAAGTATTTTTCTTGGAAGTGCGCTACTAATTGTTGGTCTTCCAGGAGGCGCAAGTTTTTCCGTGTTATTGATCACTGTTGTTCTTCCGACAACTGTTATTAACGCAGTAGCGATGACCATTATTTATCCAGTGGTTTTACGCATTTTATCACGCATGAAAATCGTTTAACATATCGCTGGTACATGTGTATCAGCTTTCTACGGAGAAGTACCCAAGAGGCTATAAGGGTTCGAATCCCTTCTTCTCCGCCAAAAAATTATTTTTATAATTTGATAAAAATAAAAAAAGGTTTTTAAAAAAACTAAAGAAATAAATGATACGTACCGTTAACAAAAGTATATTTTAAAAAACACGGGGAGGTGTATGAAGATGAGTCAAACAAATCAAATCGCATATAACACGATTGGGAGTAGTTCACGCCAATGGTCTGTTTCTCATACGTCAAATTCATACACATTCATAGCTTTAAGAAGAATTTACGATTGTAAATTTTTAAGGTCAGCATAAGGATCACCTTATCCTGTATCTTTTGATTCCTATTTGGAACAATCTTAAAGGCTATGAGATGCTCATAGTCTTTTTTCATGGAGGATTACTCAAGAGGCTTAAGAGGCACGATTGGAAATCGTGTAGGCGGGGTAACTCGTGCAAGGGTTCAAATCCCTTATCCTCCGCCATTTTAATGATTTAACGCACGCCAAACGTGCAGGTGATGATAATAAGTAAAGAAAAATACACATGTTTATCTTGTGGATACAAAACGTTAGATTTTGATACAGGTTATGCCGTTTGTGTACTTTGTGGTTGGGAAGATGATCCTATATCTTGGTATAATCCCAAAATTACTGGAGGTCCTAACGGATCAGAATCGCTTTATGATTCACAAAGAAGATTCTTGCGTCATGGAATGCCTTGTTTTTGGAGAAAAGAAGGTTATCCACTTGAATCTCATTATGAAAAAGATAAACATTGGGAACCATTTTTAAAAAACTATCTATTTTGATCATTAAAAAAACAAGCGGAAGTAGTTCAATTGGCTAGAATACTTGCCTTCCAAGCAAGGGGTTGCGGGTTCGAGTCCCGTCTTCCGCTCCATTAAAAAATTGGAGTGTTACCCAAGTGGCTATAAGGGGCTCCCCTGCTAAGGGAGTAGTCGGTTAACGCCGTGCGAGGGTTCGAATCCCTCACACTCCGCCACATGCCGATGTAGCTCAGTAGGTAGAGCAATGCCATGGTAAGGCAGAGGTCGCAGGTTCAAATCCTGTCGTCGGCACCATTTATAACAAAGGGGCGTTAGCTCAGCTGGGAGAGCGTTTGTCTGGCAGACAAAAGGTCAGCGGTTCGATCCCGCTACGTTCCACCATTTTAACACTAAAGGATAAACAAAAAGGAGAAATGCACTATGACACTTTTTCAATCAAAAGGCGTCATCATTTATCACTCAAAATGGGTGATCATGGAGTGCCCAAAAGACATTTTAGACTATTATTGGCATTGGATCTACAAAGAAAAACAGATCAAATTGCACAAACCTCGTTTTGGAAGTCATATCTCCATTATTCGAGGAAATGAAATGGTGATGAATAAAACGCAATTTCCGTGGAGAAAATACCACGAGAAAGAAATAACCTTTTCTTATTCACCTTTTCTCCAAACAAATGGAGATTACTGGTGGATTCCCGTTACGTGTTCACTTTTAGAGAAATTACGAAACGAGTTAGGTTTATCCGATCAGGTTCCATTTGGTTTTCATTTAACCATTGGAAAAGAACATTAAAAAAATAAAAAAATGTAAAAAGGATATTGACAAAAGAAACAAAATTGTCATATAATAACATTAACAATAAAATTATCCATTCCACCTTAGCTCAGTGGTAGAGCTATCGGCTGTTAACCGATCGGTCGTAGGTTCGAATCCTACAGGTGGAGCCAAATGCGGATGTAGTTTAATGGTAAAACCTCAGCCTTCCAAGCTGATGTCGTGAGTTCGATTCTCATCATCCGCTCCATATTAAAAACCATTTTATTAAAATAAATTAAAAAAACAGGAGGTGTATGAAAATGGTAAACGTTATTAATCAAACAATTGATCGCAATAAAGAAACGATTCAACCAGAAGCAGGCATTCGCCAAACGCAATGGTATCTTTACCATACAACAATTTCATACACACGTAGCTTTAAATATCCTTCTACATACGAAGGAGGTATAGGACACGTATAAGGTTTTTTTACACAAACCTTTCTTTACACACATTCCTATATCATTTATTTCACACGAAATAAGTTGTTTAAAGACTGCGAATATTCTCGTAGTCTTTTTTGATTATCTTGGAGAGATATACCGTAGGGGTAGCGGGACTGGCTGTAAACCAGTTGTCTTTTGACTCGGGTGGTTCAACTCCATCTCTCTTCACCATACGCCGTTGTAGCTCAATTGGTAGAGCAGGTCACTTGTAATGATCAGGTTGGGGGTTCAAGTCCTCTCGACGGCACCATACGGGGACGTAGTGTAGCGGTTAGCATACTTGACTGTCGATCAAGTGGTCGCGGGTTCAAATCCCGTCGTCCCCGCCACATGGAAGATTAGCTCAGTTGGTTAGAGTACACGCCTGATAAGCGTGAGGTCAGTGGTTCAAGTCCACTATCTTCCATTTAAAAAAATTTTTCCTAAGGAGGCGAATAACATGAAAAACATGCTTTACGGACATTAACTTCCCGCTTTTAAAAAATGGAGTTGATGTCAAATGAGTCGCAGTTATAAAAAAACACCGATTGTGAAAGACAATCAAAGAGGTAGAAAATTGGCGAAACGCCAATCTAGCAAAAAAGTAAGAAAATCAGATATTCTTATACATGGCAATCACTATCGTAAAGTGTTTGATTCTTACAAGATTTACGATTATGCGTTTTATTGTTCATTAGAGGAATACAATCCTCTAACTGATGAAGAAATACACGATTGGAAAAAAATTTATTATTTAAAATAAAGATCTTGTTGCGTATTGGGAAGTCGCAACATCATAGGGGTATAGTTTAATGGTAAAATCGGGAGCTCCAAACTCTCTGATGTGGGTTCGATTCCTACTGCCCCTGCCATATGGAGATTTAGCTCAGTTGGCTAGAGCGCACGCCTGATAAGCGTGAGGTCAGTGGTTCAAGTCCACTATTCTCCACCATTATTATTGAAAGGAAGGTATGATGAACACATTTCATTTAAATCACATTGAAAATATAAAGTTCATTAGTACTACGTATCATCCAAATATGAAAGCCTATTACGTTCGCTTTTCATTTCAATTAACACATTGTTTAGATCATCACGAAATGTATTTTATGATCAATTCAGAAACAACTAGCACCATGATATTCGTTGATAGTTCTTTTTGTACCTGTTGCAAAACATCATTATTGCAAAGCAATATCACAGAATGTCTAAAAACGTTTAAACTGGATATGGTTAAAAAAGATAAACTTCGTATTTTAACGGAATCAGGTCTGAACGTGAAAAAGTTATTAGAAAAATATAAAGTATCAAACTAAACATGTTATGCGGAAGTAGTTCAGCGGTAGAACACTACCTTGCCAAGGTAGGGGTCGCGGGTTCGAATCCCGTCTTCCGCTCCAACAAAATGTGCCTGTAGCTCAATTGGATAGAGCGTCTGACTACGGATCAGGAGGTTGTGGGTTCAAGTCCTACCAGGCACGCCATATGCCAGTTTAGTTTAGTGGCAGAACAGCGGATTTGTAACCCGCTAGCGGGGGTTCGACTCCCTCAACTGGCACCATGAAAAAAACTGTAACCGAAGTTACAGCTTAAAATTTTATTTTTTAGATGTCTTTTCTTTCACAAATCGCACAAATTCTAGTCCAGAAATATGCATGATCTGCAGAAAGTAAACAGTAAAGAATACAAGGATTAGATATTCACCGATACGCGCTAGAAATTCTACTGTTCCTACTTGATCATTCATATATTGCGTAATATCGTAATATGTGAGAATAGCTGGCAAAATAGAAGATACAATGGTCTTTTTTACCGTAAAAAGATTTTTCGCTTCTTCTTTCATATCGTTTAGATCTTTTTTAAGACTATTTATTAATGAAGATTTCATGTTATCCCAACCTTTTTTCTTTTATTTGTTCTTCTCTATTGTATAAGAATTTTAAAATAATTGGAAAAAAAGTGAAAAATAAAAAAGGAAATACAAAAAAAGAAGAAAATAAAGAACAAAGAGTATTGACAAAATTACCAAATATGGTATATACTGGAACTAACAAATCAAATTAAAATTAAACTTTTAAAAACACGAGGAGGTGTATGAAATGGCAAAGGTAGTAAATCATAAACTAGAACAGCAACAACCAAGAGCAGAGGTACGTCCAGAACAAGGTTTTCTTTTCCATAACCAAAATTCATACACACGTAGCTTTAAGAATGTTTCTTTAGGGAACATTGAGATAGGAGGAAAAAGTATAGTCTCCAGGATTTAACACATCCATATACTTTTACAAACCTATATCGTTTGTCGTACAGACAAATCTTAAAGACTGCGAAAATTCGTAGTCTTTTTATTATTCCGCAGTAGCTCAGTGGTAGAGCAATCGGCTGTTAACCGATTGGTCACAGGTTCGAATCCTGTCTGCGGAGCCATATTATAGCAGAGTGGAGCAGTGGTAGCTCGTCGGGCTCATAACCCGAAGGTGGGTGGTTCAATTCCATCCTCTGCAACCAATGGGGCATTAGCTCAGCTGGGAGAGCGTCTCACTTGCACTGAGAAGGTCAGCGGTTCGATCCCGCTATGTTCCACCATTTAACACATTTCAAAGAGGGCTTTAGGCGGTCCAAACATTAGCCCTACCGCCAGATGATTATGAGAAACCAAAACAAAAAAGAAAAAAACAAACGCGAACATTGGTTTGAATTTGAATTTGTTTGCGAATCAGGAATTTATCCTGACACTTACAAAATCACTTATTACGAAGTCCGTCTTTTTGTCAAAAGCGCAAGAGAAGGAAAGCATCTTATTAAACAAGATTTTCCTAACGCTTGGATTATTTACGAAAAACGATTGGATATTTTAAAAAAAACATAACATAAAAATTAGGAGGTGTATGAACATGAAGAAAGTAATTGAACAAGTTAAACTAGAGCGTAAAGAACAGCATCAACCCAGAGTCGAAATGCGTCTTCAACAATGGCTTCTTTCTCATACAAAAATTTCATACACACGTAGTTTTAAACATCCTTTGGCATACAAAGGAGGTATAGGATAGGCGTATCATATGCACAGTATGATCATACGTTTTACTTACACATATCCTATATGATTTATTTCAATCGAAGTAAATTGTTTAAAGACTACGAGCATTATCGTAGTCTTTTTATATTGAAAAAATGGCACGTTAGACAAATTGGAAAAGTCACCTGCCTTTCAAGCAGGATATTCTACGGGTTCAAGTCCCGTACGTGCTGCCAATTTGGAGGATTAGCTCAGCAGGGAGAGCGTTTGCCTTACAAGCAGAATGTCGGCGGTTCGAACCCGTCATCCTCCACCATTTAAAAAGGAGTGAATATTATGAAATGTTCTTTAATCATTGAACATAATAACGGGAAAGAATCAAAAGAACTTGAAATCAGTAAAGCAGCAAGTGTGAAAACAGACAACGAATTTATTTATTTTGAAAAAACAAAAGATGGTAAATGGAAATTAACGTTTAGTGAATCCATTGTAGATGATTTCTCTACCATTAAACAATTCACCATATTACGTGAAGATTAAACAGGAGGTATAGAAATACGGAACGTTAGCTCAGTTGGTAGAGCAAGGAGCTTTTAACTCCGAGGTCACAGGTTCAAGCCCTGTACGTTCCATCACATTATTGCCGAGTAGCCAAACGGTAAAGGCTCCAGACTTTGACTCTGGGTATTTTGTAGGTTCGATCCCTACCTCGGCAGCCAAATGGGAGTATAGCCTAGTGGTGAGGCACATAACTTTTAATTATGATTAGGGTTGGGTTCGATCCCCCCTACTCCCACCATCTAAATTAGGAGGCATTAACATGAAAGAATTAATCAAACAATTAAGAGAAGTGACAGGAGCTGGTATGTTAGATTGCCAAAAAGCTTTAAAACAAACAAGCGGAGATTTTGATCAAGCGAAAGAAATGCTTATTCAAAAACTCGGAAAAAAAGCAGAAAAAAAACAAGATCGCGCAACAAATGAAGGCATTGTCGCAACGTATGTTCATGGAAATAAAAAAATGGGTGCAATGGTTACAGTTAAATGTGAAACAGATTTTGTCGCAAAAAATGACACATTTATTAATCTTGCTAATACAATTGCTATGCAAGTTGGAGCAACAAACCCTAGTGATGTAAATGAACTTTTATCTCAAGGTTATATTAAAGATCCAAGTATAACTGTTCAAGAACTAATTAATCAAGCGATTGGTAAAATTGGCGAAAATATTACGATTGGAGAATTTAAACACTTTGTAATCTAAAAGGAGGTATCACACAAATGAGTAGTGATGAAGATGATTTAAACTTATAGCGAGAAACTGTTGAAAATAAAAAACAATTCTCGCTAATCATGGCGGTTGTAGCTCAATTGGTTAGAGTGCCTGATTGTGACTCAGGAGGTTACGGGTTCAATCCCCGTCAATCGCCCTTTTTATGCCCACGTAGCCCAACTTGGCAGAGGCAATAGGTTAAGACCCTATACAGGTGTGAGTTCAAATCTCACCGTGGGTACCATATCGGAATGTAGCTCAGTTTGGTAGAGCACGCGCTTTGGGGGCGCGGGGTCGCACGTTCGAATCGTGTCATTCCGACCATTTTTAAAAAAAGAAAAAAACGACTTACATAAAGTCGTTTAGTGATCACAGTAAATAAGATAACTGTTTTTACCTTTTAATTGAATGTCTAAATTAAATTGATTATCTTTTACCAAGAAACCGTTCACACAAGGTTCTAGAACATTAGAAATTTGAAAATGACGCCATTCAATCGTTTCACTAGGAATTTTCAAGAAAAAAAATTGTTTTGTTTTGACGTCTTTACCTGATAAAACCACATTGTTATTTTTATCAAATCGAATACTTACATTTTCTAAATAAACTTTATATTTCAAATTTGAATTAAAAAGAATAGAAAAATCGCGATCTACACCACGGGTACGGCTATATTCGCCAAATTCAATTCGCACTTTTGAAAGGTCATTAACGAATCTTGGATGCTTTTGAATACTTTTTACTTTCTTATTTTGAAACGTTTTTTGTAATAGCTTTATCATTTTTCCCAGCTCGCTTTCTTTGTTTATTTTCTTTATTATACTTCATCGCTAAATGCGTTGTGTAAATATTTTCTATTTTATTCGGAGGTCGTCTAAAGGTAGGACTCAAGATTTTGGATCTTGCAATGTTGGTTCGATTCCAGCTCTCCGAGCCATTATGGCACGTTAGACAAATTGGGAAAGTCACCTGCCTTTCAAGCAGGATATTCTGCGGGTTCAAGTCCCGTACGTGCCTTTTATACCTTCGTAGCTCAGTGGATAGAGCGGATGGCTTCGGACCATCGTCAGTCGGGAGTTCGAATCTCTCCGAGGGTGCCATTAAAAAAAGGAGTAATTACAATGGAAAAACTAACACAAGAAGAAAAGCAGCTACTAAAAAATCAATTGTTACTTGCATTAAAAAAGCACGGAAATAGTCAAGTATCTGATGAGATCATTTTAAACATGGTTCATACATTAATAGGAAGCCTTGATAAGAAAAATTCCGCTTTAATGCACAAAGGGATAGATTGGTTAGCAAAAGAATTATTGCAAGAAAAAAAGAATGCTTAAGCATCCTCTTAAAAATTCATTCATTTTTTGCCCCTTTCGTCTAATAGGATAGGACATCAGATTTCTAATCTGACAATGTTTGTTCGAATCAAACAGGGGGCGCCATTTTAAAATAAGAGGTGATTAATATGATGTATTATGTACAGTGTCAGATGAAAAAAGAAAATTATGTGGATGTATCGTGGATTGAAGAGAAATTCGCAGTAGTAGGAAAACAAGTAAAACGAAAAACAGAAGATGAAAAATGGGATGAAGGATGGGTTATTACCGCAACGTACACCAAAGTCAATGAAGAGCATATCAAGAAAATAAAAGACCTTTATCGTCATCATCGAAAAGGTACCGATATTTAAGTAGTAGAAATACACGAGGAGGAGAGTCCAATGGAGAATACAATTGAATCAATAACATAAAGGGAATGAATATCTATCAAAAATATTCATTCCCTTTTTTAGTTCATTTATTTAATTTCTCTCCATGTTTGATAAAATAATTTTTCTTGCTCACATTGTTTTGATTTAAAGGAAGGAGCGCTGCTTTTGTACGAACTTCTTTATGCATCACAATGGATTCAATTAATGCTTGCACTTTTTCCCGTTCTTTTTCTTCTTTAAAATCGACGGTAAAAATATAAAAGCCATCTTCTCCTCTCCTAATATAAATAGCCCGTGAGCGAAGTACTTCTTCATTTTTTATCGCATCCACATACACTTCAAGATAATGATCATCTATCATATCATTATAATCCCTTTCAACCATCAGTATTTCTTTTAGTTTCATAAATATTCTCCTTTCATTTTTTCATTTTCAAAAACAACGTTTTGTAATAATTATATTGTTTTCGTTCTTCTTCTGTAAATTCATCATACGATGTAATCATTTTTATTCCGTGATCATATTGATCTTTTGAAAGGTTTTTTTCCATTTTTTTAAACATATATTCCGCTTCCGCTTTGGCAAAAGGACTTTTACCAACTTGATCTGCCAAATAAGGAGCCATAATAATCGATACCATATTGATATCTTTTGGTATTGAACGCACAAGCGTTATTTTTCCATTTACTTCTTTATAATATGCTTCATATTTCGTTCCCGTTTTTTTTACCATTGCAAGTAAAGTGTCTGTAAACGGTCCGAACCGATAGGGTCCTGGTACTTGGTTTGCTTCAATCATTTTAATAAAAAAATCGCTTAATTGGTTCATGTTTGATTCCTCCTAATTGCTTTCCATGCTTATTTTTTCCTTTTTTTACACTTTCCTTTTCTATTATACAGTAAAATAGAAGAGAATGACTAAAGAAAAGAGGGATAAAGATGAACGTTATTAACATCATTGGTATGGAAAAAGATGAAAATTATATTCTAGAAGCAGATCGTCTTCGGATATACTATAACATTAACAAAATAGAAGACATAACGTTTGGTTTAGACGTTTTAAAATTAAGTGATGGATTTCTTTATAAGCATGATGCAAATATAGCTATTTCCTACGGACTTAAACCTTTGCCTTATACGCTTGATATTCTTGCTAAACATGTTTTACAACATCCCGCAGTACGAACAAAAAAACCTTTTTCTTTTTCAAAGAAATTTCTAGTACTAATTAAAAAACACGCCCTTAGACGTGTTTTTTTCATATAATATCTTAGTTATCAAATCGTTTATTCAATTCTTTAAAAAACCTTATTCTATCTGTATTTTCTATTTGCAAAAGATTTAACGAACATCTCAAACGATATTCGCATATCTTAGGAATAGTTAAAAGAATTTTTTCTATTTTTCGTTTTAAATGAAGCATTACATCTGTTTCAATTTTTCTAAAATTTCCACCAAAAGATTTTTTTGGATCTTCCTTTTCAATATAGAAATCCCATAAAATTTCAGTTCTTTCTTTTTCTTTAAAACAAAAGAATTGATACCTATTTTCAAGATACGAAAACTCAACAAAATATGTCCTCTCTTCTTCTTGTCTAATTTCATAACAATAAAAACGTTCACAGTCAGAAAAACAGTCCCTTAATTCATTGTACAATTCTTGAACCCATGTTGTTTTTTCATTTTCATAATAAAAACCATTTTTAAATAATTCAATTTGTTCTCCTTCTGTTTCCCACCAAATGGTCATTTCGTCCAACCATTGTTTTAATGCATTTTCCACTTTCCTCATCCTTTTTCTATTATTTGATCTACAAGTTCAAATAATAGAACATTATTTTTTTCATTTAAATAATACTGCCCTGTTACCAAACGAATGCGATATATTGGCATATTTGTAACCATAGTAAGAATTAATTCAACTCGCTTACTTACTTGAATCAGAACATCATCTTGTATATTTCGAAACATACGATGATATACTCTATCTTCTTTTTCTTTTACAGCCACATCCCACTCTAACAAACCTGTTTCTTTTTTTAAAAATTCAAATTGATAAGTTGAACCAACATAAGAAAATTGAACATAATGCCGCTTTTCATTCCCCCACTCAGCAATGGTGCAATAAAATTCTTTACATTTTGAAAAATGTTCATATAACAAATGAAACCATTCGCTATTCCAATAGATTTTTTCGTCCATCATTTCATATCCGTTGTCTGAAAATTGTAATCCAGCATATTCCCATTTATCTTTTTCTTTTTTTAGCCATTGCTTTTTATGCCGTTCCATGTTCATTCTCCCTTTCATGGGTAAAAAAATCATTTTCTTCGATTTCCATTTCTTTTAAAATCAGTTTAATGCAATATTCTGGTCGCTTTTTTACATAGTTCATAACTTGATCTATCTTTTTTTGTAATATTTCCTCCTCATTTTTTGATAAACGTAACATGTTAATAGACGATTTATTTCCACTTTCTCCTTTAATCGATAAATTTGATTTTAATTTATTTTTTTCTAACCAAAAAGAAAAGTTGAGATGATGACCTTCAAATGAAAAGTCAATTTGATGAATTTTATTACCTTCTTTTCCTACGTAGTAAAAATAACAATATACATCTTCACAATCTGAAAAAATAGAAGATATTTCTTCATACATTTTTTGATTCCAAATGATATTAATTCCATACCCTAAAATATAAAACCCATCATCAATCAGTGAAAATTGATAATCTTTTTGAATCCATTTTATTTGTTTTTCGCACCAAATGTCTTTAGCTGATCGCATCTTTTCCCCTTCTTTCTTTTACTGTTATTCCCGCTTTTTTCAAAACGTTAAAAAAAGGACTACTATCTACTATTGTTAGTTCTTTTATTGCCATTTTTACACGGAATTTGGGCATTTTTTTCATTTTTTCTAGCAAATTCATCATGGTATTATAGAGCCATGTTAATTCTTTTTGATCGAAGTCTTGCAATCTTGTCGTTGTGTTAATCGGAATAACATTCCAATTTATTTCTTTGCTTTCTTCCCACAATACAATTCGATATTCTTTCTGCTTGCAAGAAAAATCAATGTAATGTTGAGTTGAGCGATTTCTTTTTATTACGTAGCAATATACATACTCGCATGAATCAAACAATGAAATCATTTCTTTATACACATCTTCCTCCCATTCAATACTTCCTTCATACAAGGCATACCCTTTTTCTATTTCTTTTAAGTCATTCCCTGAACTTTTCCATACTTTTTCTGTTACTTTTTTCCATTGTTTTATCATTTCATCCATTTTTTTACCCTACTTTCTATTTATTTCCCCTTTATTGTACCATAAAAAAGTATGAGCTTTTAAACTCATACTTTTTTATGGTATTTCAATAGGTTTAATCGCATATCTCACGCGAAATTTAGGCATGTTTATAAAAATGAAAATTACCTCTCTTATTTTTTCTTTAAGAGGAATTATTTCTTCCAGCATTTCTTCTATTTCTTCCTCTTCTTCATTTCGATCGAGTAAAAAAAAGTTCCAATCTACTTCTTTTTCTTTTGGACGATATCCAAAATGAAACCGATATTCTTTATTTTTCCAAAAAAAATCAATGTAATATCTTTTTTCTTTTTTATCCCAAGAAACTGAATAACATTTCATTTCCTGACAATTTATTAAAATAGGAATAACTTGTTGATATATTTCTTCTTCCCATAACACTTCCGCGTTTTTTTGTATAAAGCCGTTTTTTATTCTTTTAACTGTTTCAACATTTCCCCATCGTATGATTTCTTTTTCTATCCATTCTTCTATATGTTTTTTCATCTCTTTCCCTCTTTTTTCATTTTTTTTATATATTCTACATAGTCATTTGTTTGCTCAAATTCAATTTCTTTCATAGCGTGTTTAATCCGATAAATGGATTTGTTTCGAATAACAGAAATCAATGTTTTCACTTTTTTATGTAATTCTTCCACATTTTCAGGAAAAATTTCGTTAAAGTGACTGTAATAATAATGATCTTTTTCGTTTTTGATAAGGACTTTCCAGTTTATTTTTTTATTTTTCTCGTAAAAATAAAAACGAAAGCGCTGATGTTTTAAATAAAATTCAATGTAATAATGTTTTTTGTTTAAAAAATAATCTGAATAACAATACAGCGTTTGTTCTTCTGTAAAATAAGCCAAAACATCATTGTATAATTTTTCTTCCCACTCCAATATGTATTCATTTGAATCCAAGTCTTCTTTTCGTTCTTTTAACCATTTGTGTTTCATGTTCATCCTTCCCTTCACCCCTTGTATTACTAGTCATTATATCATAGTCTATTCTTTTTAAAAAAAACAGAAGTTAATATACTTCTGTTTTATGTTCTAGTTCATTTAGCATCTGCGTAAATTTGTTTTCTTTTTCTATTTGTACTTCTTTTATTGCTAATTTAACACGATACTTAGGGATTTTTTCCATCAATGAAACCATCTTTTTCACGTTAACAGCTAATTTTGTTAATTTTTCAGTTGAAAGACGATGGTATTCATCCACATAAGACCCTTTCCCATCATACACTACTATATTCCACTGTATAAGATCTCCCCAATTATAAAAGAAAAAACGATAATGTTCTTTATCTATATTAAAATCTACGTAGTTAATTAATTTTCCCGTAGGATAACAAGAATAACAGTAAAAATATGCACTTGTTGCGCAAACCTCTTGAAAAAGATCATACAATTGTTCTTCCCACATAATTTTTCTGCCATCGCGTTCAAATCCCTTATCAAAAAACACGATTGATGAACCACATTTTTCTGCATTTCGTTTTTCTTTTTTCATCCATTTTTCCATCATCTGTTCCATTTAGTTCCCTTCTTTCGTTAAAGATTCATATGTTTCAAAAAGTGAACACGATTCTTTTATTTCTACTGCACCTGTTGTTATTTTAACACGATAAGAAGGAAATTGACGCACATAGTCGTATAATTTTTTCGTATATTGATACAACATTTTAATTTCTTCATGTGTTAAATTATCAAAATTTTCTTCAAAAAAATCTCTTTTTTCAACATAAGAAATCGTTCTCCATATAATTTGTTTTTCTTCTTCATAAAATAAAAATCGAAATTCTTTTTCATGAAACATAAAATCGATATAATAAATTTTTGAATCTTTCGACAGTTTACGCGAGGAACAATATAAGTAATCTAATTCGTTCATAATCCCACTCACATATTCATAGATATGAGATTCCCAATTTCGTTTTGTTCGATGAATGATATATCCATCTTCCACTTCCACAATATTTTCATTTCTACTATTCCAATATTCCCTTGCTCCGTTTATCCATTCTTTTTTCATCTTTTCCACCTTTATCACCACTTTCTCCATATACTTTTTTCTACTCTCATTTTACCATAAAAAAGATGCGTTATTTCACATCTTTAAAATTTTGATGATATTCTTTTAGCTTTTCATAACACTCTTTTAACTTTTCTGCATCAAATGCAAACCACTCTCCTTCTACGCGGTAATGTTGAAAAAGCACATGCAATTCTGCTTCTATTTTGACATAATGATCCACAGGCACTATTGCTACATATTCCCACATAAATGGAAGCTTTGTTCGGAATTGGTCACTTCTTCGTTTAATGGTTCTAGAACGTCCTACTTTATACGTATTGCTTTTATATTCTCGTATAATATAAATGTATCCTTGATCATCGCTCTCGTTATATTTTTTATACAATGACAAATCTTCTTTTAATTGACAATCTTTTTTAATTTCTTCTTCTATTTTGCTTATTTTTTTATTTTTTTCGATTAGTTTTCTTTCCTTGGATTCAATAAAGGTCGAAATGATTCCTTTTGTAATCGTAGAAGCGGTAAATCGTTTCATTCCTTCTTTTTCGATAATCTCTTCTGCATCGTAATACGTTTTTAATTTTTTCATATCATTTTCATATTTCAGAAAATCATGCATTTTAGCTTCAAGTGCATGAAAATGATTTTTTATTCGACTATACGCATCAAAAAAATCTTCTACTAATCTTTTTTGATCAGTTTTTTTCTCCATTTTTAAAATATCTTCACAAATAAAAACAGGCGTTTCTTCTATATATCGTTTAAAAAAGACACTCATCGATTTGTTTTGATTAACACTTTGTAGTTTATTACGCTTTTTTTCAAGAAATTTTTGCTGGGAAAAATAAGAAACATGTCGCATTATTTTTTTGTATTTTTTCTCCGCTTGTTCTAAGTCTTTCATCCAAATTTGATAGGCTTGTTCCATTTCTTCATCTTCTGCTTCTTTTTTTCCTGTTATACATTCTTCTTTCCATCTTTCCATTTCATCTTCGCTTTTATATCTTTGTACAACATGATATAAATCAAAAAAACAACTTGTCCCAATTTTAGCGTGAAAAGTGGGAAGTTCTTCTTCACTTGGAAGATCTTTTTTTAATTCTTCTTCAAATTCTTTTTTTGTTTCTTGATATTCTTTGTAAATTGCTACCGCTTCTTTATGAGTTATTTTCATATTTTTTTGCTCCTTTTCTTTTATATAGTATGTATGTTACCCATTTTTTAAACAAATAAACGAAACGCATCGCGTTTCGTTTATTGTTCTTTGTTGATTTTTTTCTTTTTATCCAATACAAGATACGTGATAATCAAAAAAGATGCAATTAATGTCATCACTATTGTAAATACAATCGTTGTTTCTAACATATTCCCAATCATAAAAGGTACTAAAAAGTTCGCAAATGGAACAAACGTCCACATAAGTGTGACAATAATTAACACCATTAACGCAACTAACGGAAAACGATCTTTCATTTCCATCATCCTTTCACCACTTTATACATTCAATATATGAACGTTTTGTGAAAAAAAGAACATCATGAACAAATATTCATGATGTTTTATGTACCTATTACTTTCTTTTTTTGATGTCAAATTCATATCCAAGTCGGCGAAGATATAAACAAATATCTGAAAATGAATCATTTCCACCTTCTAAAATGGCTTGAAATTTCTTTTCTTCTAACTGAACTTTCGCTGCCATTTCTTCTTTACTTAATCCTTCTTCTTCTTTTACGCGTCTAGCTACTTCAGAAACATTTAATTTCACACGTTCTACTCCTTCGTATAAATCGATCTCTTCTTCTGTCATATTGATAGCTGTGTATAAGTCAGTTTGTTTCATTTCTTGTTCCTCCTCAGGAAATGGAATTTTATTACTTATCTAGTATAACTCGAAAATTTATTTTCGGTAAAAAAAGAACTTTTTAGTTCTTTTTTATTTTTTGCTTCGTTTATCAATCATTTTTTGCAAAAAGACGCATAAAAAAAGTAGGGCAATTTGAAGAAAAATCATCACAACAAAAGCAAATTGAACAGCCATGGTTGTGCTAGAATCTATTACGACACTTCGCGCCAGCGATATCGCAATCATTCCAAAAAAAATACTTGTAATAGAGTGCATACGAAAGAAAAATATTTGCCCTTTTTTGTGGATTTTTTTATACCCAAACCAAATAACAGCGGCTGTTGGTACAAGCAAAATTAACAATGTTAAAATTGTGTTCATCATGTTCTCACCTCTTGTTCACATCATACTTTCTTTTATGAAGTTGTCAATTTTTTCATAAAAAAAGACCTTTATAAAAGGTCTTTTTACTTATTTAGAATGTCTTTTCAAAAACGAAGATAACCATTGTTCATCTTTTTTTAATCCCGTTCCATCATCCACAAACACTTCCACTGGATGATTTTTTGTAAACAAATAATGAGCTGTTGTAATATAATAATGTTTATTATTTTCCACTATTTCTCCATAGTAATTCCAACCCACATTTAACCAACCCCATTTCACAGGCTCTACTTCAAACCCAGGAATTTGTTGTTGATGTTGATCGTAAATATATTGCATCATTTTCTCCGTGATTTTCTTTTCTCGTTTTCGAAACATAAAATTCATTCCTTTCTTTGTTTTTGATCATTGTAAGTCAAAAACATTAAAATTCAATGTTTCTTTTTTTTATTTCATTTTCAAAACTATAGGAATGTTCTTTTTTCATTATATTATAAACGGCATGTTTTACTCGGTATTTAGGGAGGCTACATAAATAGTTTTTCATAGATTCTATTTTGCTCAAAATAACTAGCAGTTCTTGATCATACATTCTACTCCATCGTTCATTAAAACATACAATGTGAGGTTCTAAATACAAAACATGACCCTTTTTCACTTCTACAATTTCAATTCTTAATTCTTTTTTTTCATACAAAAAATCAAGATAGTAATAATAACCATTTTGTGTTTTATCGTGGTACGTATAAGAAAATGCATATTCGCATTCTGAAAAATCATTTCTAATTCCTTGATACATCTCTTCGTTCCATAAAAGCGTATCACCGCTCTCATATTCAAATCCATTTGTTATTTCACGAATCGTTGTATTTTCGTTTTTTTCACGCTCTTTCCATTTTTCCACTACATTCATAACTCTTTCATCCTTTCAAGAAATTTTTCATTTAGGCGTTTTCCTTCATCTATCTCAATCTCTTTTAATGCTATTTTGACACGAAACGAAGGTACGTTTTTAATCATTTCTATCAGTATTTTCTTTTTTTCAACGATTTTGTCAAAAATCGTTGGATTCAAATGATCAAAATCTTTGAAATAAAGACTATTTCCTTCTTTTACAGATAACGCCCACTTTATTTTCTTCCCTTCCAAGAAAAACGCAAAACGAAGTGGCGTTTTTTCTAACGAAAAATCAACATACGAAATGGTATTAGGTGTATATATTTCATAACAATACAGATAATCAGCCTCTTTAAAAAATAACTGAAGTGTTTCAAATATGGTTTGGTTCCATTTTTGCCCTATAATTCTTTTATCAACTTCCCACTCTTCTTTCATGTTCCTCATCCATCATTCCCTCTTTTCTTTTGTATTGTTTATATTTTACCACATTTTTCCTTAAATAAAAAAAAGACCTATTTTAGGTCTTTTAAAAATGTTTCATAAGCTATATGTACAATGAGTTCTTCTGTGTTAATGTTAAAATCATAGCTGATTTCTTTCACAAAAAAGAAATCTTCTAATATGTTTTGTAATAATCGTTCTTCACCATAACATTCGTTCATTTTATCGACATTTTCAATAGAAGTTTTACTTTCGTCAATTGATACATAAATATCGCCTAAATACCCATAATCATCAGGTCCTTCATAGCTAATATCAAACGTAACGTCTATGTTTCGTTGATTTTTCAACCATTTAACTATTTCATTTTCAAACTTTTTAACAGGAATGGCATACGTTACACAGTTTGGCTGAAAAACAGAAGAAATATCGATTCTCTCTATTTGCTCTTCTTCTTCTACTACACACGATTTTACAGGGTTTTCACTTTTATTTACGGTTTCCACTTGATAAATGGGACGAATAATACCTTGTATGATATCGTCTATTTCTTCACCATTTTTCGCTGGAAAAACCAATAAACGCTTTTCTTCATTTTCTGTTTTATAAACAGACACTTCAAACCCTGCTTCTTCACTAGGCGAAATAACAACATTCACTTTTATTTTCCCCATTTTTCCCACCCCTTCTTTTTTCAAACAAAAAAAGATCCATAACGAATCTTTTTTTTATTCTTCTAAAATGTCCATTTTCCTTAAACAGTCAAAAAAATTTAAGTTTTCCTCTTCTTCTTCACCTAATACCACTTCTTTAATGGCTAACTTAACACGATACATTGGCATTTGATTAATCATATCAATTACTTTTCGTACTTTTTGATATAAATTTTCCAACTCTTCTTTTTCAATATTTCGAAATTCTTGAAAATAAGTTCCTATTTCTTCATTTTTGATAATAATTTGCCAAGTTAGCGTTTTACCTTCATCACAATAAAAATAAAATCGGTACATGCGTTGATTTAATTGAAAATCAATGTAATGAATTTTTTCTTTTCCCGCTTTACTTTCCACTTTATAACAATATAAAAAGGAACAATCAGCAAAATAACGTTGTAACACCTGATATAATTCTTCATCCCATGTTACGATTTTTTTATCGGTTTTCCACCCTTTCCCGTTCTTAGTTGGTGTCAAATGCAACGATTTAAAATGTTTTTCTTGTTGAATAAGCCATTTTTTCACCACTTCATCCATTATTCTCCCTCTTTTCTCTTTCTATTGCTTTTATTTTACCATAGTTTTTTTTCAAAAGAAAAAAAAGAAAAAACTTACTAATAAGTAAGCTTCTAGAAAACCCTTGATAATAATAGTAATAAAAATAAAACCAAAAAAATAAATACAATAAGTGAAAACAAAATCAAATTAAACACTTGTTTATTTTCCATTACTTTTTCGTATGCCCCTAATTGAACAAATAATAAATTTAAAAATGAAAAGAAAAACACAACAGGCGTCATTTCAGGTAATGTTTCTTTAATTGTCACATTTACAATAATGCAAAGCGCAATTAAAAGACCAACACTCCCGAGCATTTCTCGTTTACGTTGAAAAGGCGTTATATGTTTTCGTCCCAACATAAACGAACCTACCGCTCCTCCGACTGCTAATGCACCTATTGTAAATAAACCAATCACATCTTTATTTTCACATAATAAAGGAAATTTATATCCTGAACGTCTTATTTCCGTATCCATTAACGTATCATCATACGATCGATATACACATACTTCATCTAATCCGTCTCCGATCATTGGCATTAAAACCATTAAAAACGAACAAAACATAGCAAACACACATGTTGCTATAATATTTTTACTCACACTCCTCACCTTCCTTTTTACTCATCTTATCTAGAAAAACAATTCTGTCAATGATGTTTTCTGTTTAAAAATATGTTATAATGGAACTACTAGTTAAAAAGGAGAGTGAGCCCATTGGGACATTTAAAAATTATCAAGGCACAAAAGATTATTTACCGTTAGTTTATAGCAATACAAACATTTCATCTGAGTTATATCGCAGTATTGAAAAAACATTCGTCGAGGTATGCAATTCATTTGGTTTTGATGAAATGATTCTTCCAACGTTTGAAGTTTCTTCTCTTTACACACGAAGCGTAGGAGAAACAAGCGATATCGTCCGAAAAGAAATGTTTACACTGACAACAGAAAAGGAAACGTTAGCTCTTCGTCCAGAAGGAACAGCCAGTATTGCACGAAGTTACATTCAAAATAAATTATATGCAAATCCAAATGAAACAAAACGCTTGTTTTATAAAGGATCTATGTTCCGAAAAGAACGTCCCCAAGCTGGAAGACAACGCGAATTTACTCAACTTGGCGCTGAAATGTTAGGGATTGATAATCCTTTTGCAGATGCAGAAATGATTTCAATGATTGATGTATTCTTAAAAAAATTAAATGTAACCAATGTTTCACTTCAAATTAATTCAATCGGTTGCAAAACATGTCGAACCGCATTTAAACAAGATTTGATTTCTTTTTTAAACACATGCGATGATTTATGCGAAGATTGTCTTACTCGAAAAGAACGAAACCCACTTCGTGTATTTGATTGTAAAAATGACACCTGTCAAACACAGATAAAAGAAGCACCTATTTTATCTAATTATTTATGTTCTACTTGTAAAGAAGATTACGAAAGCGTAAAAGTAGGATTAGATAATTTTTCTATTTCCTACGAAGAAAATCCTAGATTGGTTCGAGGATTAGATTACTACACGAAAACGGTTTTTGAATTTATTGAAAGTAGTATCGGAGCACAATCAACTGTTTGTGGTGGCGGAAGATATAACGGTTTAATCGAAGAAATGAATGGTCCAGAAACACCTGGTATCGGTTTTGCGATCGGACTAGAAAGATTATTCATTATACTTGAAAATCAAAACATCATTAAGAATGATATTCCAACACTTGATTATTTTCTCGTGTGGACCAATGAGGAAAGTAAATTAAAGCAAATGAATATCGCACAAAAACTTCGTCAAAAAGGGTACCGAGTTGAAATGGATTTTGGATCGAAAAAAATGAAAACTCAATTAAAAGTGGCGAATCGAAAAAATGCATTATTTGCACTTATTATGGGCGAAGATGAAGCGAAAGATGATATGATTTCCGTGAAAAACTTTGCTACAGGCGAACAAGAAACAAAGTCAATCGATGTATTTTTAAAAGAAACGCTTAACTAAGCGTTTCTTTTTCATGTAGTGTCTTGTTTTAAGAAAGAACAGGAATTTCTATTACATTTTTTTCAAACAATATATCCACACCCATGTGCATTTCATTTCCAAAAATTCGTATAATTTGCCACATTTCCATGACATAATATCCTTCTTCATTAGGCGTAAATAATCCAAAATCTTTTTGTTTCAAAACTTTTTCTCCTCTTTCCGTTAATTTAACGTAAATAAGTTGGTTCATATTAATTTCAATTTGTTCAAATAAAATGGATCCATCTTCTGTCACATTATTTGCAAAAACTTTCATTACTTCCCACAATTGCATAGAACATACACCGCTTTTATCCACTTTCCATAACTCTTCGTATCCTAAGAAAAAAGTTGATAGTACATGTTTCGCTTTCTCTGTTGCTGTAAATACGATGGGTGTATTAATGTTAAAAAGAGTTGTTTTCATTTTTCATTCCTTCTTTCTTTATGATTTGAATTAATTTACCATATTTATCTATAAATTCAATTCTTTTTTTGCTATACTTAATGCAAACACATGAAAGGAATGATTTTATGAAAGGAACATGCGAATTATGTAAACGAGAAGAACTCGAACTTACGATTCATCATTTAACACCTAAAGAAGAAGGTGGCACTCATTTACCTACAGCCAATCTTTGTAAAGGTTGTCACAAGCATATCCATGCACTTTATACGAATCATGAACTAGCACTACGTTTATCAACAATTTCATTACTTCGAGATGATGAACAAATTAAAAAATATATCAAATGGATCCAAAAACAACCATCTTCACGTTTCATTACCAGCAAAAAATCCAATGATAAAAAAAGAAAACAAGGAAAAAAATAAAAACTCCACCCGCAGGGAAAAGTGGAGTTTTTTTCTGTAGGACATACCATTCAACATCATCCCCGCATGAACAGTCTATGCTAAAAATTAAAAAATATGAAAGGAATTTTATTATGAACATACAAAAACCAACACTTAGTGAAATCATTTGGGTTAAAACGGATCAACTTACTCTCGCAAATCTACCTGATTTTTCTTTACCAATTTTGCATATACATGTAGCTTACTTTAATCATCTTCACGTATTACGTGAAGAAGTTTTTACTTTCCAAAAAGAGAAAAAGGTTGGGATTGCTCAAGTGTACAGGGATTTGAAAAATATATTGATCTAGGCATGTTAACAAACGAAATTTACGAACAATACATTCTTTTTTCTCAACAACTATTAACACACCCAAAAGTGAGACTTAAAATTATATTTATCTAAATCATATACATGTCTTCTTCATACACAAAAAGATCATCAAACCAATATTCCTGTTTATTATCATCATTAATTCTTGAATTTAATTCTTTGCGATTAAAATTCGAAGAATCTTCATTTTTCTTAGAAGAGTTCGATAGAAAGGAGTAAATGGAGTTTTTAGAATAGGGGCGACCTGATGGCTTAGTAATGCTATATGTTTCAACCCATTCTTTAAAATCTTGCATGGTAAATGGCTGCTTTATTTGTTTTTTTCGAACAGCTTCTTGTAATTGTTCCATTAAATCCATTTTTTCACCTCTTTTGTTTTTTATTAGTGTTTCTTACTTTTGAAAAATTATACTGTTTTTTTCATACCTTTTTGTGCTATAATAGTCATTATACAAAACCTGAGACAATCGCGGCATTGTTTTCAATGTTGAGGAAAGTCCATGCTCGCACAAGCTGAGATGCTCGTAGTGTTCGTGCCTGCACATAATAAATAAAGCAGGGCGTGTCTTAGACATGACGGCGGCGAAGATACCTAAGGTGCACCGCGCTATGGTATTTGTAGCCCTAAGGTGCCACAGAAACGCAACTTTTTTCGAAAGGGAAAAGATGGAACGCGGTAAACCCCTCGAGCGAGAAACCCAAATTTGGTAGGGGAACGAAAGCAACGGAAATGAACCGAGCTTTTGAATGACTTCGTCATTAGATAGATGATTGTCACTTTAGTGGGAGAGAAACCTCGTTTGCACCACGGAGATACAGAACATGGCTTATGACGGTTTTGTGATAAAAAACAGGTAGAATCTACCTGTTTTTTATTTCTATTCTTCTTTTTTTCTTATATAATAAATACATACCAAATAGAAAAGAGGAAGATAAGATGCATATTCGTGAGAAAATGGCTAAAATTGGAAAAGAAACCGTAACAGTTACAGACCTTGGATTTTATTATACGCCTCAAAATCAAAACAAGCGTATTTCCATTAAAAAAGAATTAGACGCGTCTATAAGTGGAACGATCTTGTACACAGAGGAAGATACAGATGAGTTATTACAACGTATTCAACCTAAGCGAACATTTCAAACGGAATTCGAAGTAAAAAACGAAACAACGCTTCAAGGAGCCAAACGATTAAAAGATGAAGGTTTTGATAACGTCTTTTGTTTAAACTTTGCTTCCGCTCGTAATCCTGGAGGAGGATTTTTAAAAGGCGCTATTGCACAAGAAGAAAGTTTAGCTCGTTCATCTGGTTTGTATCCAACACTTCTTGAACATGAAGAAATGTACGAATATAACCGAGAGATCAAAACAGGTCTTTATAGTGATTACATGATTTATTCTCCAAATGTACCTGTTTTCCGAGATGATGACGGAAATTTCTTAGAAAAACCTTATTGTGTTTCCTTTTTAACCTCTCCTGCCGTAAATGCAGGTGTCGTAAAAAAATACAATAATCCAAATGAATTAAATCAAATTCACTCTGTTATGAAAACGCGCATTGAAAAAATTTTAGCTGTAGCGTTAGAACAAGGATATGAAGCGCTTGTTCTTGGAGCATTTGGCGCAGGGGTTTTTAAAAATGATCCAAAAGATGTAGCAAATTATTTTCATGACATTTTAACTAAAAATCCAACATTTACAAATCGTTTTAAGAAAATTACCTTTTCTGTTTTAGATATGACAAAAGAACGGGGAACGTTTATTCCGTTTTATAACACATTTCAATAAGTAAAGAAGCTGCTAGCAGCTTCTTTTTTTTAGTAAATAGGGCGACTGTTTGGAAATTCCAGCATCATTTTAATACGTTCACCGCTGGTAAACATCTCATAAAATAGTTCATCGACTGTATATTCAAAATAAGGACAAACCGTCCCGTTCATTGGATACTTTAATGTTCCAGGTTCAAGCAAAAGCGTATCACATAATGTACAATAGAGCAGGTTCCCCGTATGAAATACTTTTAATGGATACCATTGATTTTGATAACTATACGTTTCTAATATGTATCGATCATCGGACTCTTGCATACTCCATTCAATCATTTTTAATTCATCTGCTTCGAATCGTATTCCTTCATAATTCATACACCATGTCGAATGGATACGGTAAATATGATGTATTTTCCCAAAGTCAAATCCTAACATCATCTCTTATCTCCATTTTTTCTTAGCTTATGTGAACACACTTCTTTTTATACAACAAAAAATGAACGTCCAAAGGACGTTCATTCTTTGTTTTTTCTCATGCGGTTGAAAATAAAAAAGATTGGTAGTGGAATAATAATAAATCCTAAACTTTTCACAATTCCGCTTTTTCCTTGCTCTTTTGTGCGTTCTTTTTCGTCTTCAATCATTTGTTTGTATTCGTTTCGAAGTTCAGTTTCACTTTTTTTCAATATTTTTCCGTTATCATCATATTGAGCGCTTTGTTTATAATCCGAATACGATTCATAATATCCACTAGGACTTACAACATCAGATGCGCTCATAAAAATCCCAATCGCTCCGCCAATACTCATCATAAGCGTTGCAAATAAAACCAAATAAACATATAATTGCTTAAACATGTCTTCACCTTCTTTTTCTTTATTTTTTGATACAAGCCCTGCAATGACAAATACTATAATTACAACAGGCAACAGAGCCATTAAAATTGATGTAGCAACCATTTCCTCACGCTCCTTCTTATAAATTTTAACAATTTATTCCAAATACCTGCTATACTTGTAAAGAATTTTATTTCGAAAGGATGATACGATGAATTGGGAAGAAAAGTGGAACAACACTTTTACACGTTGTCGATTAAAACTACTTCAAATCGATCCTTTATTTACAAATCAATTGCTTCATTTGAAATTTTTAGATCCCGAACTTTTACTTGTTCATTCTGATTACAGCTATTTTTCTAAAGATGATAACATCTTTCATTTTACGTTTTATTTGAAAGAAAACAAAAACATTTTTGAATTTTCTTTTGTATATCAAACAAACGAGCAGTTAGAAAAAAATTCATCTCGTATTCGAGACGCTTCATTAGAACTCTATGATCGAGAAAAAGAATGTTTGATTCTTTTATTTGACACCTTTGTTCAGTCTTATTTAACCGACTTAGTACACCTTAAATCAGAAATTCAAAAAAATATTTTCCAAAAATGGAAACGACGTTTTTCATAAAAAAAGATGCTTTACGCATCTTTTTCATTTTCTTTAATCAATTGTTTCAATTGAGAAGGACATTTATCCACCATTTTCCGAAGCGCTTCCATTTCCCCTTCATCTAATTTTTCTTTAAGCGTTTCCTCCAAACTTTTCTTTTTCATATGTAATTCCCCCTTTTTTTCTTTTTTTATTATATCACACTGGAAAAAGTTATGTAATATCGCATATAATAGTAATAGGATAAAAAGAAAGGAGAACCTTCTATGAAAAACTTATTAATTATTGATTTAGAATCCACATGTTTTGAACGTGGAAAAGAACCTCCGCGCTTTTTTTCTGAAATTATTGAAATAGGAGCCGTCGTGTTGAATACTTCAACATTTACGATTATAGATGAATTTCAAACATGTATTAAACCTACCGTTTTCCCTATTTTAAGTGATTTTTGTAAGAATTTAACGACGATCACCCAAGAAGAAGCAGATAATGGACTATCTATTTCTCAAGCTATTAAGGATATTCATTCATTTTCTAAAAAACATGAAGCTCTTTTTTCATCTTGGGGATTTTATGATAAAAAACAATTTCAACAAGTTTGCACCTATTTTCGCTTACCTTATCCTTTTGCTGATGAACATATCAGTATTAAACATCAACATGGTTCCTTTTACAAAAAGAGAGCAATGGGAATGGAAAAAGCATTAGCTATGCATAACATACCCCTTGATGGAACGCACCATAGAGGACTGGACGATGCCAAAAATATTGCTAAACTTGCTTCACAAATGATTCAAGACGGATGGAAGTTTTAAGAAAAGAGGGATAGGATGAAACGACATTCATTTATTCACCGCTTAGAAGATTTAAAAGAACTTCATGTAATTTGCGCGGATACTCCAAAAATTGAACATCGTTACGACGAATACACAATTTTTCCAGAGATAAGAGAACTCATTCGACAATTTCCACATGATCAAAGGGAATGTTTATATGATACCTATTTTCATCCTTCTTCTACTTCTTTTATTCAACGTGAAAATGTTAAAAACATTTCCTTTAAACAACTAGATCAAATAAACGATACATCCATTTTTACATTTCATATTAATTTTATTGAAGAAGGTACTTTTTTATTTACTTTTTCAGTTAATGAAACGCACCAGTTGGTTTCTGCTGCTTTTAAATCTCTTTTTGACGAATTTTACGAGGAGTTAGCAATTAATAAGAAAATTATTTCGTTATTTTTATTTGCTTTACAAAAAGAGCGCCTTCGTTTAGTAGTAACCAATGTACCTTTAAAAGCATTAATACTTGAACAAAACATTCAGCTTATTTTATAACACGAAAGGACGTGATACCATGAGTAAACTTATTTATACTATCGGCATTCCTGGCAGCGGAAAATCCCATATGACCAAAGACATCGCAAAAAAAGAAAACGCAATTATTTTATCAACCGACGATTTGCGTATGGAGTTATTCGGCAGTCATGCAAAACAAAAGAAAACATCTCTTCTTTTTTATGAACTTTATAAACGTGCAAACACTCATTTAACGGCAGATAAAAATGTCATTATCGATGCAACGAATATCGACCGAGAAAAACGAATGAAAGCATTGAAAAAATTTGGATATCCTCCTGCTGAATGCTATTATTTTGATACCCCTTATGAACTTTGTCAAAAACGCAATCAACAAAGAAAACGAAAAGTCGAGGAACCCATTATGATGAAAATGAGAAAAAATTTACACTTTCCTCTTCCAAACGAAGGATGGAACGCTGTTCATCTTATTCACACTCCTTTTCCTCACGGTTCGACAAAAGAAGACATTCTTTCTTTTATTCAACATGATTTTTCTTATGAATCGCTGTGCACTTTTTTACTTAAATTCCCTTTTTTATCGGATATGTACGCTTTTGATCAAGAAAGTCCTTATCATCAATTCCCACTATGTCAGCACACCTTTCATGTGATGCAATACATCTATGAGTATTATGAAGGAAATGACAAAGAGAAACTGTTACTTGCTGCTCTTTTACACGATAGCGGAAAACCTTTTTGTAAAACCTATAAACAAGCAAAAGGACATTATTCTTACTTCGGTCATGAACACGTAAGTGCGCAAATCGCTTGTCACTTTTTACTAGAAGCAGGTTTTGATTCATCGTTTGTATCTGATGTTGTCCATCTTATTGATATGCATATGTTAATTAATTACGGAGGAGAAGAAGGAGCGAATCAAATTTACCATTTACTTGGCGCTGATCAACTAACAAACCTCTATTTCTTTTTAGAAGCTGATCAATTTGCTAAATAAAAAAAGAAGGCTTACTATAGCCTTCTTTCTACTAAATCAGGTGTCTTTTTGACCGTTTTAACGGTATGTATGATATTCCATGTTACAAAACCTGCAAATAATGGAAAAGTTATAAATTTAAACAACCATGAACCATACGTAACTAAACAAAATAATGCAGCAAAACTTGCAAGTATCGTAATGAACATTTGATAATTTTCAAAGTAAAGAATATATTTTTCTAATTGATTATCTTTAAAAATCGAAATTACTTTCGCTATATGGATACAAGAAAATACGATTACAACAAGACTTACTAAATAACAAATCAATTGATATCGATTGGTTTGAAACGAGTTGGCAAGAACAAGCGCACTAAATCCAAACGCTAATCCAAATGTTAAAACCACATTTACAAGGATATTAACTTTTTCATTTTTTTTAACTTTGGTTATCATTTTTTGTTTTTTATAGTCTTCCATTGAATAAATCTTTGCTGACATGGTACCATCCCTTTCTACGTTTGATACTTTTATTATATCATTTTTGCAAAAAATTATGAAAAAAAGGAGACATGTTTATGAATAAGTATATAAAATATCCCCGAACGTTTCATCTTCCTTGGTCAGAAGGAGCAACAGATGATGATAAACGATTAAAAAACATCTCATTTTTTCTAGGAAAAGAAGTCATTGTGACTGAAAAATTAGACGGGGAAAATTGTACAATGTATCATGATCATTTACACGCCCGAAGTATTGACAGCAAAGATCACCCTTCTAGACATTGGGTAAAAATGTTACATGCAACCATTTCTCATGATATTCCAAAAAACTGGCGGTTATGCGGTGAAAATATGTACGCCAAACATTCAATTTATTATAAACAACTCACAAGTTATTACTATTTATTTTCCATATGGAATGAACAAAATAATTGTTTATCTTGGAATGAAACGCTTGAATGGGCGCAATTGCTTCAAATTCCGACCGCACCTGTTTTATATGAGGGCTTATTTGATGAAGAAAAGATACGTTCCCTTTCCACCAAACGTTCTGTGTTCGGAGGAGAACAAGAAGGATATGTTGTACGGCTAGCAGATTCATTTCACTATGATGAATTTAAAACTTCTGTCGCGAAATTTGTACGAAAAAATCATATTCAAACCGATCAGCACTGGTTAAATCAATCCATTATCCCAAACGGGATAATGGATTGATCAAAAATAAAAAATAAAATTGACAGGTGTCGTTTTCTCCATATAATAGTCGAAAAGGATCAAAAAAATGACATGGAGGAATGTATGATGATTAAAAAAGAAATGTTCACTTTAAATGGATTGGGTAGCAAATTCTCTTTACTAAAAAAAGAAAAGGAGCAAGAGAAAACACCTTTAACACTTCAAGAGCATAAAGCTTTATTAGAAAAGGAAGAAGAAAATATTGATATTTTGTCAACGGAAATCGAAGATAAAGTACATAAATTGGAAGAAATTGCAAAAGAAACTCAGCAAAAAAAGAATGAATTTTTAGAAGCAGAAAGAATCTTAAAAGAAAAAAAAGCTGCTCTTAAAGAAGCAGAAAAAATGGAAAAACAAGCGGAAAAAGAAATTAAACAAATGACTGCTGAAAAAAATAGCCGCATTCTCAAACATGCTGTTTCTTGCAAAGAATACCAAGAACGCGATGAAAAAATGGAAAAAATTAAAGAGTCTATTCGCGGTGGCGTTCCAATTGATGAAACACGATTAACCAAAGAAATTGTTGATAAAATGCATATGATTCATGCCTTTGAAAAACAAACGGAAGACAAAAGTATTCAAGCTGATAGTGATAAGTTGACGTATAAACTAACGCTTATTCACGGGACATTTTCTTCTACTTACTTAATTGAAACCCCTCTTAATTATGAAGAGAAAGTCGAAATTTATCGCTTTTCGTTAAATAAATCCTTTAACAAAATAGAACTCATCGGTTCTGGACAAGAACATGAAATTAACTGGAACATGGACTTAGTTTCTGAAAAAGAAGCAAAAGAACTAAATTTGATGATTGTTCGTGAACTTTATATTTTACATCAACAACATGCAGAAAAACAAGCCATAGAAACTATGTAATTATTCAAGAACACAGCAAACTGTGTTCTTTTTTTATAAAAAAAAGAAGATGCAATTTTCATCATCTTCTTTGTTAATCATTTAATTTCTTTAACAAATCTTCGTTTTTCTTTAACGTATCAACAAATGAATCGAATCCTTCAAGTTTTGCTCCTGGGTAGTAATGATTTAAAATGTCTTCATAGGATTTATGATCTGCAGCCATTGCTCCAGCTCCCATTTGACTCATTCCTACTCCATGACCGAATCCTTTTGTTGTAATGGTTACTTGGTTTCCATCGCGTTTTAATTCAAAATCTGTCGATTTTAAATCAAGTTTTTCTCGCATATCAACACCTGTGAATGTTTTTCCACCGATTTTAAATGCTTCAACACGACGACCAGGTGTACGTCTTACGACTTTCCCTGTTTCATTTTCTTTCTTTGATAGTTTAATGTGTAATTTTTTTTCTAATTTATCCACACTCATCGTAATAGTTTCTTCAGATTGTGTTACTTTTCCAAAGGTTTTTTGTTCAAATGCTTTATCTTCTTTGCTTTCTACTGTTTTTAGATAAGGCATTGAACCTCCACCCCAAACAGCACTTGCATCTTCAGAATATCCATTTGATGATGAGTAGAATAAAGCAGAAATTAATTTTGAATTGTACGTTAATACTTTTCCATTTGTAGAAGTAACAGCTTCTACTACTTTTTTATACTCTTCGCTTTGATTTAAGTCTTGTACATTGAAAAATTGCTTTAATTGTTCTTTGTTACGATACGCTTGAACCATAACTGTATCATCTGCATTAAAAACCATTCCATTTTGTTTTTTAAATGAATCTTTAGAAATTTCTTGTTGCATCGTTTCTACAATTTTTGTTCTTGCTGCTACCGTTTGCGCTTTTAATGCTTCTACATCAAATTTTGTCGGCATTTCAGACGCTACAACACCAATTAAATACTCTTCAAGTGATACTACTTCTAATTTTCCTGTTTGCGTATTATGCACATACACTTTCACATCTTTTTCTGCTTGTTGAATAGGTGATGCTTTTACCTCTTGTTTTACTTCTTCTTTTACAGGTTCTGCTTTTACTTCTTCAACTTTTTGATTAATTGCGCCAATTTCATTAAAGAAATCAACGGATGCTTTAGCAAACGCATTGGCATAACTTTCTTGGAAATTACTAGAACTCATTTTGTTTCGCTCATTCGGGTTTGAAATAAATCCAACTTCCACAAGCGCCGCTACGATTTTTGTGTCATCTAACACTGCTAATTTGCTGTGTTGAGAATTGTTTGATGGATGGATACCACGGTCTTGAGCTGGAAACACTTCTACAATGTGCTTTTGTACAAGTTGTGCAAACTTATAAGCATGTGAATCTTTTCCTACTAACTTTGAATAATACGTTTCTTTTCCATTTGCACTAGATGTTGCTGCATTTAAATGAATGGATAAAAAGAGATCTGCTTTTTTCTCTTTTCCAATTTTCACTCGTTCATTTAACGCTTGATTTTTAGTAGCTACGTTATTTGGAAAATGAATCGCATCACGCGTTAGATATACTGTAGCTCCTTGCGCTTCTAATTGAACTTTTGTTCTAACTGCTATTTCATAAGCGATTTTAGCTTCCGTTTTTCCTCCTTCTGAAGCACCTGGATCATTTCCACCATGCCCTGGGTCAAGCACAATTACTTTTCCTTTTAATACATTTGTAGGTACTAACGGTTTAACGGTTAAATTTGCTAGTTCTTTTGCATTGGGTTGAACTTGCGCTGTTTGAGTAGCTGGTGCCGCTTGTGCTGGCGCTTCTACTTTTTCAGGCATTTCTTGTTTTTCAACAATTGTTTCTACTTTTTCTTCCCATTTTGCACTTGGAGCAAAGGCGCTTAAAACCTTAGCCGCATATGTATAGTCTCCGTAGCCGTATTCACCTTTCCATGTTGTTGATTTTATTCCTTTTGCTTTTGCTTGTGCTTTAGAATATTCCATTACATCTTTTACATGATACTCTTTTGTTCCATCGACATGTTCAACTAATTGTTTTCCCATGTTGTACGCTTGAATTGTTAATCGTACATCTCCTTTTTTATTTGTTTTCAACATATCAGCAAAACGTGCTACGCCTAGTTCAATACTTTTTTTCGCATCATTTAATTTTGCGTGCGTTGGGTCGTATTGTCCAATTTGCATAGGATCTGAATTAATAATCGCAATGTTCCCTCCTGTTTCTTGTTGAATCATCGCTAGTAGTAACTCTTCCGTTCCTTCAATATGATTTTTTTTCGTATTTTCTTGAAGCATTGGTAGTAAAAATTCACGAATTTTTGTATCAACTTTCGCTTTTCCGTTTTCAATTGCACTATTTGGCAACGTTTGATTGACGTAAAACATAGGAGAAGAATTCAGAATATCTGCTTCTTCTTTTGTTTTCACCTCCACATCTTTTAATGAAGTAGCAGTTGCTACAAATGGACGCAATTTTGTTAACACAGGGTTTTCTTTTTGTAAATTTTCACTTACTTTTACCGTGTAAGAAAGCACATTTGTTTTCTCTTGAGCACCGTGATGAGTAAGATGTTCTTCTAATCCTTTTGATTTAGTTTTAACAGAATCAATGTCATCTTTAATTGAATGTGAGACAGTTACTATTCCACCTACCGCTGTAGCTGCAATGGTTGTACCTGTTACGGCATATTTCATGATAGCTGTTTTTTTCTCTTTTTCAATTTTAACAACCGTTGCATGATCTACATACTTTGATTGAAACTTTCCTGTTCTGTTTGTTGTGTATTTTGATTGAAATTTCCCAAGCGATTGCGTGGTCATTTAATCATTCCCCTCTCTTTTTGGTTCTTTGTTTTTCCTTTTTCGTCATTATACTACCTTTTTTAGATTTTTTTAGATTTTTTTCTACTTTTTTCTATTTTTGGATTATAATACACGAAAAGGAAAAATAACAAAAAGAAGGAGCTTGATCATATGACATCTTTTTTTCACAAATTCAAACCAGGTAATATTTCAAAATGGCAAACGCAATTTGAAGAATTGAAAGAACAAGCAATTATTTTTGAAGAACGTGAACAAGAATTTGAACAAACAGAACAGAATTTACAGAACAAGCAAGTTCAAATTGAAACATTTCAACAAGAACGAAACCAATTAGAAGAACAAGCTTATCAATTTCAAATCGAACATACACGTTTAGAACAAGAAGTTAAAGAAGCAGAAGAAAAGCTGCGCATACTAAAAGATCAAGAAGCGGCGGCAGCACAAGTAGTATCAATGGAAAAAAACAAACTAAACGAAAAAGACCATGAAATTGTTCGTTTACAAAAAGAATTGGAAGAAGAAACAGCTTTGTGGAACACTCAAATTGAAGAACACACAAAAGAAGTCATAAAATATGAAAAAAAATATGAAATTCTTCGAGAAAAAGGGTTTTTTAAAGAGGAAATTGTAGTTGGAAAACGAGAAAATCTTTCATCTAACTCTTCTTTTGAACAAGTAGCTGTTGCAAAAGAAGAACATGTAGAAGACATTTCTCCTGCTCCAAGTGAAACGATCGTATTATCTCATATGATTGCATTTTCAAATCTTTCTGTATTAAAAGCCAATTTACGCTATGTATTTGAGAATGTTAGTCCTTTACCACCTACCATCATTGATAATGGATTAGGGGAAATTGTTTTGAAAATTGAGTTTACTTGCAATAATAAAAATGTTCAATTTTTCCTTTCTTTACATAAAGAAAACAATAGTCTATCCATTTCATATTTTAATGATGCGATGACTTTAGTAGAAGTAGGGATTGAAACAAAAGATGGAATTTTAATTAAGCAAAAATTTGATGAAAAAACTATTCACGAAATGCTTTTATCAGCACTTCGAACGACGACAATGTTTAAAATGAAATAAAAAAACTACGAAAATGACTTCGTAGTTTTTCTTTTGTGCTGTCTATTTCTTTTTTTATTTCATATGTAGAAAATGTTCATAAAAACTCCTATGTATTAATTCTATGCGTTCTTTTCTACATCTACAAATTTAATTTTAATATGTTTGTCTTTCATTTTAAAGAAATCTTCAATTGCTTTTTCTGTTCCTTTTTGCGCTACTTCTTTGGTTTTACGATCCACTTCTTTTAATGTACGCTTTTTTAAATCTTTATATAGTAACTGGCGGTCTTTGTCTGTAAATTCTTTCGTTAATTTAATACGTCCTTTTTCCAAATCTGTTTTATCAATCGCTTCAATTTTCATTTCATCATAAGGCATTTCAAACCCTAAACGACTAACAACAGGTTTTTCTATTTTTACAACCCCTGTTTTTTCATTTACAGAAAGAATATGCAACGGATTCTTTTTAGCATCTAACCCATATTTTGCTGTATAATACCCTGTTTGAAAATATTCTCTTGTAACTGTATTTGTTGCTTTTTGTTTAAGTCCATTCCAAATTCCTACAAAAAATCGTTCTGTTACACTTGAATCAGCCCCAATTTCAGTAAGTTTTAATTTGAATGCACTATCTTGGTATTTGTGTTCTTTTTTCGCTTTCACTTCTTCTCCAATCAATTTCACTACGTTTTTTGAACTTAAAATAACCGTTTCTTTATCAATAATGCTTTGATTTTTTACTTTTGTATCAATGGTTACTTTTTGCTCTTTGTATTCCTCTTTTGGATTGAAGTGTTGATAAACCTTAAGCGTTCCGAAACCTCCTACAGCTAATAATCCTACCGTTACAGCTCCAATAACTACCGTCTTCACTTTCAGCTTTAGCAATTTCATTTTCCTCTTCTCCTTTTTACTGTTTTTTCTTTATTTTAGAATGTATTACAGAATTGTCAAATATTTTTTTTAAATGTCGAAAAAAACCTAAGAAAATCTTAGGCTTTTTTATTTTTTTTATTTTTTAGATATCCTAATCCTACGACCGCAATCATCACCACAAGCGCTAACCCATACTTAATCCATCCGTATTCATGAAAGAAATCAGAAATTCCCCAAACTGGCTCTTCTACCATCATTTTTACTGCAGTCCACGCAAGTACTGCCGAACCAATATAAATAATGGCAGGAAATCGTTCAATCCATTTTAAAATAAGCGTACTTCCCCATACCATAATTGGTACACTAATAACTAAACCTAGAATTACCAATAACATATCTCCATGAGCGGCTGAAGCAACCGCTAATACATTATCTAATCCCATTACCGTGTCTGCGACAATAATAGTTTGAATAGCAGCAAGCATGCTTTTTCCTGCTTTTACATCTCCATGCCCTCCATCATCTACCATTAATTTGTAGGCGATATACACCAATACAAGACCTGCAACTAACCGAAGTCCTGAAATTTCGAGTAAATAAACTACTACCCCTGTTAAGATCATTCGCAACACAATGGCACCGACCGTGCCCCAAATAATGACTTTTTTTTGTTGTTCTTTCGGTAATTTTCTCGCTGCAAGACCGATGACAATGGCATTGTCTCCTGCTAATACTAAATCAATCACAATAATTGTTAATAACGCAATCAAAAATTCTGTCATGTTCATTCCCCCTATTAATATAAAATGTGTAACAAAAAATGACCTTCGCATTGAGCAAAGGTCATGTTTATTACAAAACGAGACCTTTGCTTTTTAACGCGTGTTTAAAAAGCAAAGGTCTCGCTAACAACAAATGTTGCCGATATAACCGATGGTTTCCCATGTAATGACGACTATATCGCTTACTAGCTACTCCCCTTTGGAGTTATGTACAGGATACTATTTTTTAATCCCTTGTCAACTAATTTTTTCATAAAAAAAGAAAACCCTTTTTTAAAATAAAAAAACTTTATCCCCGAAGGGATAAAGTTTTACGCCGTTTCTTGTTGTTCCTCAGGTTCGATATCAATCACTAAATCCACAAATGGATCTTCATCTTCTTCAACAGCAATTGCCGTTGGTTCTGCTTTTGTTTTTACTTCTTCAACTACAGGCTCAACAGATTCTGCCTGTTGTTCTTCTACAGCAATTGCTGCAGGTTCCTCAACAACTTCTGCTGTTGTTTCTGTTTTCGTTTCCACAACTGGAACTGGTACTTCTCCATTTAGTCGTGCTACATCAAACCCCATTTTTTCTATATCTCGCAATTGAGATTGTTCATTTTTATAAAACAACGATTTTTCATAAAGCTCTGTATTAAATGCTTCTTTTGCATTATTAAAATGCTCTTGTTGTTGTTCCGTTAATTTGCTCAACTTAACAACCATTGCCGTATAATTTGTATCTTGGTTGCCTCCTGAACGCTTGATTTTAAAAGGTGTTTCGTGTAATTCATCTTTATTTTCTTTAATAACTTCAATAATTGGTTTAGCATGTTTCCCAGCTAAATCAAATAAAATTTCTTCTCCTGTTTCCAAATCATACCCACCTAATAATACACGTGGTTTTTCTTCAAAACGATTAGAGTAGCTTCGAATCTCTTTGTATTTGTCTTTGTCTCCCTGTCTCCAATACGTTGCCGCTTCTTTAATTAAGACTTCAGCTGCTTTATCATATAAATCTTCTTCGCCTTTCATTTTATAACATGCGTGTGGGCGAATTTCAGTTTCAAAATCACTGTGCGATTTATACGTATAAATACCCGTTTGGACATTTGGAAAACGAACTAACATCGTTTCTCCGTCTTTTAAATATCGTTTTGCACTTTTGTTACCTTCACCTTGATTTTTGTTTTGATCTTTCTTTCCTTTTCGGTCTGCATTTTCCATTTCTGTTTCAAATGCATCCAATCCTAAATTATTATTCATCTTTTGTACCTCCCTGAAATTTTTGGTCTTTCTTATTTGTTACACTTCTACTCTATGAGAAAAAAAAGAAAAATATGCTTAAAAATAAAATTTATTTACATTTTTTTATTTTCTTATATAAATCAATCAAACATAAAGGAGTGATAATATGAATATTATTTTTCTTGATATTGATGGCGTATTGGTTTCGAGCAACCATTTACTAACAAATGGAAGAAATCGAGAAGAATTTGATCCACAATGCGTACTTTATTTAAATGAACTTTTACAAAAAACAGAAGCAAAAATCGTTATTTCTTCCAATTGGAGACGAATTTATTCTTTACATGAATTACGTTACCTTTTTCAAAAAAACAATGTTCTCGACCGCATCATTGGTGTAACACCTTTTTTTAATTTAACAACGATGCGCGGAGACGAAATCCAAGCGTATCTTACTCATAGTAAAGATAAGATTAGCAATTTTGTTATTTTTGATGATGAAGAAAATATGTTAAATTTATCTGATCATTATATTCAAACTCATTTTCAAGTGGGTATTCAAAAAAAAGATATCGAACAAGCTTTTCAATTTTTTACTAGCAAATTCTAATTTTTTTTGATGAAAGCCTTCACATCTCTCTTTATTTGCGGTATGATTATACCTTACAAGGAGGGATTTTTATGTTAAGTTGTTATGAGTGTAAAAAAGAAATGGTGTTAAAGAAAGGAACTTTTACTCATCTTTTATTTCATATACCTGTCACATTACACAACATACCTTATTATCAATGCACGAATTGTTCAAATAGTTTTTATCAATCTGATCGAAAAGTGGAAGAGAAATTAGAAGAAACGCTAATTAGAGGATTATCTGAAGCAGATTTTGAACAGTAAATGTTATTTAAAGCACTATTGCTTTAAATAACATTTTTTATTTTTTTCTTCCTTTTATTTCTTTTTATAGTAAACTTAATTTTAGATACATAAAAAGGAGGAAATACCATGTTTTTTGGACTTTTAAGTCTTACTCTTATTTCTTTTATTACAAGTGGCTTTTTTTATTACAAACACAATGTTTTGTATGGGAGTATTGCCGCAGGCGCAGGTGCTTTATTTTTGATTTTTTTACTTATTTACTACATACGTATGCGTAACAAAGGAAAAAAAATCGACTGCGTGCCTGATTGTGTACCTGACTGCGATGATATTCCTGGTTTAAAGCATTTAGATTGTGACGGTCCCGATTGCGATTGCGGAGGTCCCGATTGTGGATAAATTAGGAAATTTTCTTTCAATCGTACCATGTCATCGAAAAAAAGAGAGATGTATTCATATTAAAGGAAAACCTTTTCCTTTATGCGCTCGTTGTATGGCAGCATTACTTGGTTACATAGCTGTACCTTTTTGTTTGCTTTTTATTCGCGATTTCAAACTTTCTATCTTTTTATTGGGCATTTTTTTATTATTGCCCCTTATTATTGATGGATATACACAACTAAAAGGTCTTCGAGAAAGCACCAATACGCTTCGCGTATTGACTGGATTATTATTTGGATTGGGACAATCGATTTGTATTGCGTCGATTTGTCGTTTACTTTTGACATTACCATAACAACAAAAAGCGATTTTTTAAAAAATCGCTTTTTTTTATCCAAAATCTAGATTATTTCCTTACTTATTTTTACAATAGAAACAATAAGGAGGGGTAATAACCTATGATACTTGACCGAAATTTTGTTATAAGTGCTTTAAAAGGCACCATTCCTATTAATCAACCTGACATTCACGGATGCCCACCTTTAATTACAGCACTTCGTTTAGATGAAAAAGAATGGGTAATTCAACTATTAAAAAAAGGCGCAAATCCAAACTTATTTACACCTTTAGGAAGTAATGCATTACTCGTTTCTATGAATACAAAAGAACCACTTATGTACTTAAACTTATTATTACAATACAACGTTTGTTTTGATTTAACCTACCCTCATGGAACAACACCATTTATTGAACTTTGTTTTCGTTCTCAGTTTCAAAGCGCACTTCTTTTACTTAAAAAAGGCTATGATATTAATACAACAACCGTTCAAAACGAGACCGCTCTTCACTATTTTTGTAAACACCCTTACCGTTCACCACATGAAAATGTATTGGCATTTTTGTTACATTATGGAGCCAATCCCACAGTGGCAAACGAACAAGGAAAAACACCACTTTCACTTCTTTTTGAACATCAGAATCTTGCTTATTTACCCGTTTTTTATTCTTATCTTTCTTCTTTATCACCAAAGGAGCAACGAAAAATTAAAAACGAACTCTTCGTTTATTAATGCATGCCATAAAAAAAAAATAACCAAGACTAAAGATCGTCTTGGTTATTTCACAAAGCTGTAGCGGAAGATGGTATCGCGAATGGTATTTAAACGATCAATTTCATCTTCAAACTCATCATCATGTTTTTTCTCTTCCTTTACGATAAATTCCGCAATGGAATCGATGATCGAGTTTTTAATAAACGCTTCTGCTTCTTCTTCATTCTGATATGTGGCATGGTCTAAGTTAATTTCAATTTTTAAATGAAGACCATCTTCTTGTTCTTCGACATCCCACTGTTTGGATCCATTTTCTTGCCCCATAGACACAAACACAGGTTCTTCTACAACAAATCCTACTTTCGGATTTTTGTTTTTGTTACGTTCTTTTTTCTCTTCTCTTTCCTCTTCAGGCTTTTCTTCTTCTTCTATTTGAGCAGGCACTGCTTGATATGCCGCTTTTTCTTTTTCTTCTGCTTTTTTACGCGACCCTTTTGAAAGAAAGCTAAACGTTTCTTCATTAAGCTCTAAATACTGGAAGAAGTCATAAGTTTTAATTACTTTATTTAAAACTTTCGATAAATGTTGCATTTTGTTTTCATATTTCGAAAACACTTCTTTATTCGTTAATTTTGCAATTTTTGAGATCAGTTCATCTAATACTTCTTCTACAACATATTCTTGCATAAGTTGGAATTCTTCATTATCTCGCATGAAATCCGTTTTGTGAATATCGGTTTCAAAATCATCTAAGAAAATTTCACCTGTTAAACGCGCCAAACTTGTATGCGCTTGTCGGTTTAACAAGTCGTTAGATTTAATGATACGATTGTGGTTGATAAGATCAAAACCGAATTTCCAGTTTGTTCCTGCTGTTAACATCGCACCCGCCCAACCATGTACGCGTTTTCCGTTAATTTCAAAATCAAATGATTGATAATAATCTTCAAGCAATTCAACGTGATGTGGTTTTACTTTGCGACCGTTCACCGTAATCACAACTTGTCCTTCACGAATAAAGTGCTTGTATGTTTTACCAATTTGTTCATGTAAACGATCTTCTAATTTTTTAATATCACCTAATCGAACCGTAATATCTTCAATTTTAATTTTCGTTCCATGTTTGTCTTTCTTTTCTTTTTTCACCAAATAATCAATTTCCCATTGTTGAAACTTTTCTACGTCAAAGTTAATTTCTACTTTGTAGTCCTCATCAACAGGTGATGTCTCAATTTTAGCCGCGTTTCCTAACCCTAAAATGGCTACTTTCGCACCTAAACCAAAACGCCCAATTTTTTGTTTTCCTATTTTGGCACTATCGCCTAATCGGAAAAAACGACTTGCTTTTTCTTCATCCATTCCATGACCATTATCAATAATTGAAATGGATTGGTTTTTTCCTCGTTTATCAATCTTTATATCAACGTTTAACACTTTATGATCTATTTTAGCATCGATTGAATTATCAACCAATTCCATGATACGGGATAAAATGGTTCCACTAATGGACGCCATCTTTTTCATAAGAGAGATGTCTGGAACAATTGACGCTGTTGTTTGCTGCACATTTTTCGTCGTCATTTCATTTTCCTCCTTTTACAACTTTCTTCATATTTAATTATATATCACGCGCTTACAAAACAAAACGTTAAACTGTTTCCATCATTGGATAATAAAACAAGTTTCCCCACTTGATTTTCTGCCCCCTTTTTTCTTCTCTTGGAATTTATACCCCTTTTTCCTTCGCACAAACGTCTTATTTTTCATTTTTTTCACTTTTTTCCATGAAAGAAGCAGTTTTAAAGGAAAAATCGTGAAAAAAAATGGAATTTTCCTAAGTTCTTTTCAAAATTTGCTTGAAGTATTACCCAAAATTTCGTATAATAAACCTAGATAAAGAATTTTACAAACGTGTTACAAATACGTTTCAGTCAGGGGACTTTTATGAAAAAAAACTGGGAGCAACTTACTGCTGCGCTTATCGAAAAACATTGGGGGTTGGATCTTCACATACCGATAAAAATAGACGGAAGATTAACCACCACACTCGGAACGTACGTTTTCAAAAGAGAGAAAAAACAAATCGTACCTTTATATATTACCCTTTCTAAAGATTTTGTTACATACGCAGAGGAAGAATTAATAATACATATTTTAAAACACGAGTTGTGCCACTTCATTCTTTCTCAACAACACCTACCTTTTGATGACGGAACCGAAACGTTTGAACGTGAACTTGTTCGAATCGATGCCTTGCCTAGTCGTTCGGTTAGTGTTGAATACCGCATCCATTGTACACGGTGTCAAACCGTTCTTCCTTTTTCAACAAAAAAAATGGTAACACGCTATCTTAAAAGTAAGAAATGCTCTTGTTGCGATGACTATTTTGAATACGCAGGTGTGTTTTATGAAAGACTCACATCGTAAACCCAAAAGCCCAAAAGGCTTTTTTCTTTTTTTGCAAAGGAAAGGGTCTTTTTTTCTTCCAATTAAATATGGTACACTTAGTAAAAATTGCATAATTACATAAAGGAGAGGTTTTATGTCCAAATCCAGTAGTTCCGCGCTTATTAAAGGAACGATCATTTTAACTTTAGCCACAACCATTTGTAAAATCCTTGGCTTTATTTATGTGGTCCCCTTTACAGCACTTGTGGGCATACAAGGGAATATCTTATTTGAATATGCGTATAAACCTTATATTTTATTATTAAGTATCGCAACCGCAGGTATTCCAATGGCTGTTTCTAAATTCGTGTCTAAATACAACGAATTGGGCGATTTTCGAACAGGTCAACGCTTATTTCGTTCAGGATTAGTGTTTACCACCCTTACAGGCGTTCTTTCATGCACAGCACTGTTTTTTCTTGCTCCGACTATCGCACACTTTTTAATTAGTGATAACGACGCAAGCGGAAATTCTATTAAAGATGTTGTTTTTGTTATTCGAATGGTGAGTTTTGCATTGATTGTTGTCCCTCCTATGGCAATCGTTCGTGGATTTTTCCAAGGTCACCAATCCATGGAACCCACATCTTATTCTCAAGTGGTCGAACAGCTCGTTCGTATTGTGTTTATTCTAGCTGCAGGATTTGTTATCATCCATGTTGCAAAAGGAAGCATTGCGACCGCTGTAGGGTTTGCCACATTCGCAGCTTGTTTAGGAGCTATCGCAGGAAGTGTGGTACTTGTTTATTACTGGATGAAACGAAAAAAAGAGTTTCAGGATCAATGGAAAAATAGCGTTTCATCTGAACACGTCTCATTACCTTCTATTTATAAAGAATTATTTTCTTACGCGATTCCGTTTGTTATTGTTGGTCTTGCAATTCCATTGTTTCAATCAATTGATACGTTCACGATCAATAAAGCAATGATGGCTATAGGATCGAAACAAGTAGAAGCTGAAACCGTTAATAGTATTATTTCATTAGCGCAAAAAGTAATTTTAATTCCCGTTTCTCTTGCTACTGCTTTTGGCTTAACATTAGTACCAGCGATGACAAAAAGCTACACAGCAAAAAACTTTCACGAATTACATGAACAAATGACCAAAACGTTTCAAATTATTTTCTTTTTAACAGTTCCTGCTTCTATTGGGCTAATGATCTTAGGAACTCCTGCTTTTGTTGCTTTGTTTGGTTTAAGTGATTCCGCACAAGGAGGATCTATTTTATCTTGGAGTGCACCTACTGCTATTTTATTTTCATTGTTTACCGTTACTGCCGCGATGTTACAAGGCATTGATAAACAAAAATATGCTGTAGGAAGTTTAGTGATTGGATTACTAGTTAAACTTTTTACGACATATTGGTTTGTGCTTCATTTCCAAGGGATCGGATCTATTTTAACGACAAATTTAGGTATGATTATCGCCATTGGAATAAATGTTTATTTATTAAAGAAATATGTACATTTTCATTTTTCCTCTATTTCGCGTGAATTATTCATCATTTTACTTTTTTGTGCGATTATGTCCATTTGTGTTTGGATCATAACAACCGTCTTATCAAACTTTTTCACACCAACGTATCTATTTTACATTCTTAGTTTACTGATTGGTGCTGCTGTAGGCGGAGGTATTTATTTTGTACTAAGTATTCGCCAAGGTATCTTTTTTCATGTACTTGGAAATCGATTTTCATTTTTACAACGTTTCAAGAAAAAACCACAGAATTAATTCTGTGGTTTTTGCATATACTATTACTATAATTATTTCTTATTTAATTCCAACGGAAATAACCCCGCCGAATTTATCAACCATAAACTTTAAGTTTTTGCTGTAATTATGCAATTGTTGAAGTTTTTGTTTGCCATCTAATTCTGAGAAATAATATACTTCATTTTTCATCTTCTCAAATTCAACAATCAATTGTGCAACTTGTTCTTGAAGTGCGTTATTTTTAATTTGTTCATTTTCTAGTTCTTGTTTGTAAAACGCCACTTCTGATTGTAAATTCTCCATTTCTTCTTGATTACCATTTTCTACACCTTTTGAAGATAACGTGTAAAGAGCTTTAATAATCGGTGTGACACTTACGCCCATTTCATCTGCATTGTTAATGAAAGAAGCCATCATCGCCACTTCATCTTCTTGTTCTGCTTGCACTTCTTGTACAGCCACTTCTTTTTCAGATGATTTCTTACTTACCGTTTTAGATTTAACAGGTTTAGAAACAGCCTTTTCTTTTTTCTCTACTAACTTATTATAATATTGAAATGAAATAGACGCTTCTTTACGGTTAATTAAAATGTCTTCTAACTCAGAGAAGATATTATGCTTTGTTTTGTTTCGCTTTGTTTTGCTATCTACTTCTCTTAAACCATGTGTCACATAAAACGCGATTAACTGATTTTCACCATTTGACCACATTTTTTTACCGCTTCTTGAGAAAATCCCTTTATCTTCATCCATTTTCCAAATACCAATTGCATTGTACACGTGAACCCAATCATCAAACGAAACACCTGTTTGCAATGAAAGTTGTTCTAAAAAAATCTCAATATCTACCGTTTTTTCTTCAAATACAACTTCTTTAATCTCTAAGACCGCTTGTTTTAATGTTTTCATCTATGTTTTCTTCCTTTCAAAGTTAAGTTATCTTTATATCGCCATCTTAACAAACACTTAAATATAGTTCAACGAAAAAGACTTGGAACAAAAGATAACTTTTTCCATTTTAATATTTTTTCATAGGAATTATTCTCTTTTTAACGAACCCTTTGATAGATACATACGAAAGGGTGTTAGATATGAATGATGTTTTTTCTTTTTCTTTAGCTTGTTTATTTCTTGTCGTTGGAACTTCCATCCCGCTTTATCTTTCTTTTCGCCACAAACTGTTAATTAAACAAGATCAACGTTTCCTTTCAAAACAAAAACAAAAAGTAGAACTTAAACTCAATTTGTTTTTTTTGTTAAATTCATTGCCGTCACCATCAGAAGAAACTTCGTCTCTTGTTATATCAATTGTTGAAAAAATAGAACAAGCATCTCTTTGCATTGAATTAGAATTACTTTTATTTAACCAATTAACTCATCATCTACAAACCTCTTCTCCTTTACTTGTTGAGTATTTGTATGAGATTGAGCAATCTATTTCTTCTTATTCACATTCTTCAATGACATCTTGAATTAAAGAACGTTGTTTAACTTCCTTCCATGTTGTTAAAAGTCGTTCTTTTTCTTTGGGATAACCCATCACATCAAACCCTTCCTTGTTTTTAAAAAGAGAGATAAATCGTTGTTTTTTCCAGAAAAATTCACACTCATCACATGCACTTAAAAAAATAACATACTGCTCTTTTTCGGCAATATCTTGCATCATATGTACGAGCTCTTGGCTGATATTATTGCCGCGAAATACGTGAGGTAATCTTAATATTCCAATAAAAAGCACCTTTTGATTGGGATCGTAAAACAAATCAAGGACTTTATTGTCTGCTGCTAAACCAGGATCATACATTTTTTCTTCTACAACAAACGAAAGACGAGTTTCTTCTTCTTTTACCTTTACCTCAATCTTTTTTTCTTTAAACATCTGTAATAGTCTTTGTCCTAATAATTCTCTCATTTTTTTCCTCTCCTCTCTCTATTATGATACCACTTTTTAAGAAAAACAGTGGATTTTCACATAGGAAAAACCCTTTATATCTCTAAATTCTTAAACAGTACATCTATAAGGGAGTGATACCATGTTAGGTCAATACATACAAATTGGTTCAGGTATTTTTTTAGGTATATCTATTCTCGGTATTGTCTATGCAGGATTTAGATATGTCTCAAGTCAAGGCGATCCAAGAGAAACTGAACAAGCTAAATCATTAATTCTACTAACAGGAATGGGATTATTCATTTCTATGACAGGTATGGTGATAGGATCTGTTTTTAAAGAAGTGCCTCCTTCTCCACCTGTTATTCCTACTCACTCAGATAACGAAGGTTCCTTTCATTTCTTTTATTTTTTATTAGGTGCTTTTATTGTGATACCTCTTGTTCATTTCATTACAGGAAAGATAGGGAAAAGAAAACATAAAAAAGCAAACCTTTCTTCCGTTTCTATATCAAATTCTCTTACATTAGAAAAAAAGGAACCCATCAATCACGCGATCGACGAAGCCATGCAAACGTTCTTTTCTTCTATTTTTTCTACGATCACTTCTTTAGAAAAAGACTGTATCAATGGAAATATAGAACAAAAACATATTTTACGCAACTTAAAACAAGATACCGAACGATTACTTCATTCTTTTACAACTCTACCCAATGAGAAAAAGATTCCCTATACGCCAAAAGTAATGGAAAGACTTCAAAAAATTGAACATACTTTACAGGTTCTTCAAGAAAATTTAGAAACAAATAATATTCATCAAGTAGAAAAAATGTTGTTATTAATTGATGAACGTTATCAACATGAAAAGTCGCAATAAGCGGCTTTTTATACTTAAGTAGGAGGAATAGCATGAATAAAAAAAATCTTCGTTTTGTTTTAGATACATTAGCTTCCATGTATCCTCATGCATTTTGCGAATTAACACATTCTAATGCTCTTGAATTAACCATCGCTGTTGTGTTATCTGCGCAGTGTACAGATAAAAAAGTAAACAGTGTAACGAAACATTTATTCCAAAAGTATCAAACGCCTCAAGATTATCTAAATGTAACGGTCGAAGAATTAGAAGAAGATATTAAAAGCATTGGATTATTTCGTTCAAAAGCAAAACATATTCAAGGACTTTGCCAATTACTACAAGATCGTTATGACAATCAAGTACCAAATACAAGAGAAGAATTAATTAAATTACCAGGAGTCGGAAGAAAAACAGCTAATGTTGTCATTTCAAATGCATTTAATACACCAGCTATTGCGGTTGATACGCATGTAGAACGTGTAACAAAACGATTAGGAATCTGTAAAGGTGATATGAATGTTTTAGAGGTTGAACAAACGTTAATGAAGAAAATACCAAAGGAGGAATGGACACAAACACATCATCGACTTGTGTTTTTTGGTCGCTATCATTGTAAAGCGCAAAAACCATCATGTTTAACGTGTCCGCTTTTAGCGATTTGTCCATTTGCAAAAGGGTGAATAGGAGCAAGAAGACACACTACCCCCTGACAAAAGAGAGTAGGACTGTTCCATTTTAAAATTTGCAAAACGGAGCCACAGTGTGCATTTCGACCATATTGTATTGAATATTCGTATGATTTCATACGCATTCAAGCCACCCAGGTGGTTCAATTTACTAGCCTCGTCACCACAACGAATACAATATGCTACCTGACAAAAGTCAACCGACGGGATATTCTTATACGTATTGCACAAAGCAATACGTATAAGATCTGGGAAGTAGAATACCCTTCTAACGGGTGACATTCCAATTGGTTAATCGGAAGCGAGTTAGACGGGAAACTCTACAGATTTATTACGTCTTTTTTTTGATACTGCATGCCTACCATGCGCCATCAAGGCTCTCTGCCAGTGATATAAACAAAAAACCTGCTACCGTCCTCTATAAGCAGCCTTAAAGCTGGTTATGGAACAGTAACAGGTTTTAAGAAGTGAAAATAGAATAAATGAACGTACACAAAAACAGATTCTTTTTGTACGTTAAAAAATATTCCAAAAAGTTTTCCGAACCTCTTGCAGGATTATCAAGCTTTTCTGTATAATAAGGTATATACCTTAATTTTTTAAAAAGCCTGACGGATCCAACCTGATACCGTGCCCTAGACGGTGTTAGAAGTGAAATGAGCGACCAACTCGATTTCGCATCTGTTAGGTTTTTTTATGTTGTTATCTTACTATTTAAAAGAAACTCAACATATCCTTTTTTTCATCTTATCATATTTGCAGATTGTTTGAATACAACTTTTTTTATGAAATAGAAAAATCATTGCTTTTTATCAATTTTTTCAAAGGGTTTTCTTTTTTTTTCGTTAATATCTATATTAGTTGGTTAATTTTTTAAAATAAATCCCATAAGTTTCAAAAACCATTTGGTATTTTTTACTTGAACCGCCAAAACAAGTAAAAAAGTTGAGATGCCAACTCAACCTAACCAAATGGTTTTTTGATATAAAAAAACGCGATATTTATCGCGTTTTTTACATGTACATCCCGCCATCTACTGAAATCGTTTGACCTGTAATGTATTTGGCATCGTCACTTACTAAAAATTTGACTGTTTTCGCTATATCTTCAGATTGACCTAACGCACCTAATGGAATGCTTTTTAAAAGTTCTGTTTTCACTTCTTCTTTTAATACATGCGTCATATCTGTTTCAATAAATCCAGGCGCAACTGCGTTGACTGTAATATGTCGTGAAGCGAATTCTTTTGCCATTGTTTTGGTCATTCCAATTACACCCGCTTTTGCCGCGACATAATTCACTTGTCCAGGATTTCCTGTTAAACCTACAACTGAAGAGATATTTACAATTTTTCCACTTCGTTGTTTAAACATCCACTTGGCGGCAGCTTTACTACATAAAAACACACCTTTTAAATTCGTATTAATGACATCATCCCAGTCTTGTTCTTTCATACGCATCATTAATCCATCACGCGTAATTCCCGCATTATTAATTAAAATATCAACTTTACCAAACGTTTCAATCGTTTGCTTAAATAGTTCTTCTACATCTGCTGACTCCGAAACATTCCCTTTTACGACAAGAACATTCACACCATATTGTTCAATTTCTTTTTTTGTTTCAAGTGCTGCTTCTTTATTTCCTGCATAATTTAAGACAATATTCGCACCTTGTTTGGCAAGTTCTAACGCAATTGCTTTTCCAATTCCTCGACTTGCCCCTGTAATTAGGGCAACTTGATCTTTTAACATGTTGTTTCCTCCATTTTTTCAATTGTTTCTTGTAGTGAAACTGAATCAAACACATTATAAACCGTTACGCTACGGTCAATTTTTTTAAGTAATCCTGCTAACACTTTCCCTGAACCAATTTCAATAAAGATTGTCACGCCTTGTTCAATCATATAACGAACACTATCTTCCCATAACACAGATGAATAGACTTGTTTAAGAAGCCCTTCTTGAATATCCGATCCCTTTGTTACAGCTTGAGCGGTTACATTTGTCACAACAGGAACAGTTGCGTTTGAAAATGTAAGTTGTTCTAAAACAGGTGCTAATTTGTCGCTTGCAGGCTTCATTAATTCTGAGTGAAACGGACCGCTTACTGGAAGTGAAATAACGCGTTTTGTTCCTTTTTCTTTTAACAATTCCGTTGCTTTTTCTACACCTTCTACCGTTCCAGAAATAACAATTTGACCTGGACAATTATAGTTGGCTATTTGCACACTCATTCCAAGGGATGTAACGCTTTCACATACTTCTTCAATGATTTTTCGATCTGTCCCCATCACAGCGCTCATGGCTCCTTGTCCAAAAGGAACAGCTTCATTCATATATTCTCCGCGCTTGTGCACCGCATAAACAGCATCTTCAAAAGATAATACTCCTGCAGCAACAAGTGCTGCGTATTCACCTAAACTATGTCCTGCAACAAAATCTGGTTGAGGCAACGTTTTTTTAGCAACCTCGTATAATGCAATACTTGTTGTCACAAGTGCAGGTTGTGTATTAGATGTTAATTTTAAGTCTTCTTCAGGACCTTCAAAACAAATACGTTCTAAATCGTATCCTAATGTTTCATTAGCTTGTTGAAAAATAGTACGTGCTTTTTCATAGGTTTCTGTTATTTCTTTCCCCATTCCAATATGTTGAGACCCTTGACCAGGAAAGATAAAGGCAATTTTACTCATAAAAAACATCCTTTCTTAAATATAATGACTAGGTACTTCTTTACATTTTTTTCTCTTTTCCCTTCCTCTTTGTTGTATAATAGTACTAATAACTACATAAAAGAAAGGAAGAAAAATAATGCATTTTTTTTGTACAGCGCAATTAATAAACGAGGCAGATATTATCATTGGCATAGGAAAAATTCAAAAAAGTGAAACCGTGAATCTCTATAAAGAAACCATGACGTGCCGTTCCACAAAACCTGAACATATACAACTGCTTGCCATTTTTAAAACGTTACGAAAAATAGAAGAATTGGAAATTAAGCACGCTTTTATTTATCATACAGCAACGTCTATGCATACGAAAGATTTTAAAAAATCACAACATTACGCTCAACTCATATCTATTCAAAACCGAACGCAGCGTATGAGAAAAAAAGGGTATCGTATTCAGTTTCATTTATTTAGACAAAAACAAGGACGAAAAATTGTGAGTTTGCGTGATAGCACACATGCCTATATTAATAAACAAATTAAACCGTCTAAAATTGTTCCTATACGATCCAACCTTTCTGTAGAGTCTTCTCCAAAACAACCTGTCACTACTAAACTTAGTAGTACGAAAAAAGTATTAGACCAACATAAAAAAGAAACATTTCATGTATTAGTCGATCAATACAATCATGTGATTGATTATCTAACATTAAAAGATATTTCAGTCTTAGTAAAAAAGAAAAAGGTACGAAAAATTAATGAATATAGTTATCGACATAATGATTATACGTATGAAACACATCGAGAAATTTCGTGGTTAAATGTAAAACAACTACATATTTCGCCATGGAAATTAAAACTAGATACTTTTCTCCCTTTTTCATTACGCAAATACACCAAAATGTTAACACATGACGGTGAAACCATTTTTACATTAAGCAAACAAGTAGCAGATACCTTAGTAAAAGAGAAATGTGCAAAATATATTTCATCTAAAAAAGACACCATTCTTCTTTTATATACTGCAAATGAACTTCGTTCATTAGTATTAAAACGAGACAATCTTACTTGTGGCTATTGCCGAAAAAAAACCAACATTACATTAGAGCATGTTCATCCAAAGGTAAAAGGCGGATTAACAACACCTAAAAATTGTATTGCCGCTTGCAGCACTTGCAACAGCACTAAAAGTGATCGAGATATTAAAGAATATTATACATTTTTAGTCGAAAAACTTAACTCGTCTAAAGCAAATTGAAAGCAGGAATTTTCCCTGCTTTTTTCTTTTTTGTTTTATAATAAAAAAAAGACAAAAAGGAGAAATAAAATGGAACAGTTTAAAAGCATTTTAGAGAAAACCATTACTTGCATTAATGTAACAGAAGAAACATTGCAAATAGATACAAAAGAAGATGGAACTTTTTTATTTGAATCTCAAAAGATTTTTGGACCATTTTTATTTTTTTCAGTAGATAAAACGTACGGTCGTATTTATAATGTACAAGACTTAGTAAATGAAAAAATAACAAGAGTTTTTTGGGATGGAAATACTTTAGAATTTTATTTAGATGATTTTAATTATTCAAAACATGAAATTTCTTGGAGAATACTTCCCATTAAAGGAATAAAGAATATTTCCAACATCACCTTTAGTGATGATCGAGGAGAACTATTATTACATCTAACCTTAGCAAATGGAGATGAATGTAAAGTTTTATATTTCAAACATCAAAACACATGGAAATTTTCCGAATTAGGTGGTCAAAACATTTTTAGATATAAAGATGTATTAAAAAAGTTAGATATTCCTAATCATCCAAGTATGCGTTTGCGTCTTTTAAACGAAATTTAAAATAAAAGGAGAGAAAAATATGACTAGATTAAAGGAATTAATCGGAAAAAAAAATTATCGATATTAAAGGAAATGAAAAAGAAGTCACACTTTATTTAGCTAATGATGAAGTATTTAAGGTAACTTCAGATGAATTATTTGGTCCTTCTACGTATTTACGTCACACTTTTTTCGAGCCTTGTCTCCACAAAAACGTAACACATGTAAGTGATTTAGAATACGATTATTTTTTTCGCATAGAATGTTCCAATCAATGTTTTTTTATTAAACAAGTTGGCGCTAAGCGTATTGATGAAACAAGACTCAGTACAAACGGAAAAGAACTAGCGATTTTTTTTACTGATTACGGTGATAATTTCCATTCTATTTATTATTACTTAGAAAACAAGGAATGGAAGTTACTAGAACTAGCGAGCATGGAAACATTAGACGCTCATCCTTTTTTAAAAACAAATGACCTTTTAAAAGAACCCAAGTATCGCTTAAAAATACTTTCGGGTGAGTATGCTTATACAGGAGAAGAATAAGTATGAATCCATTTCAAAAAATAAGTGGAAAACTGATAAAACAAGCAACCATTTTTAGTGATAGAATCGAATTTTATGATGAAAAAAATATTCAAATACTTGTATTTGCTAGCGATTGTTTCGGTCCTATCAGTTCTTTTTTCAAAAGTCATCCCAACGAATTTTCAAATGCATTTATTCAAGAGGTTGTTTTAAAAGATGATGTTTATGAATTTACTTTACAGAAAAAAAATAAAAATAAAACGCATGAATTTATTTTAGAAGCAGATGGTTTTAAAGAAATTATCGGGATAAATTCCAGCGAAGATGGTCAAAAAATTATGTTAGAAATATACGATTTTAACGGAGAAACTTATCATATCACGTATAAGTCAGTAGATGGAAAGTGGACACTCTCACAAGATGATTCTTATTGGGTTGATGATAAGAACTATTATTATTTATCTGAAGAAGAACAAAATGAATATGATAGCGATCCTTCATATCGTTTCAATGATCTTATCAGTATGTACCCAAAGATCGAATACATCAATCTTTTGGAACATCCAAAAACAAGAGCAAGAATTCTAACAGGACAATGCATGAGACTATATTAGAAAAGTGAGCAATTTGCTCACTTTTTTTCTCTTCATTTAGGTTAATAATAATGGTATAATAAGAAAAATCTAGAAAGGATGAGTAGAATGGAAAAATTAAAAAATTTGGCTGAAACAAGAGGTTTCGTTTTTAAAGGTTCAGATATTTATAACGGTCTAGCAAATACATGGGATTATGGTCCATTAGGTGTAGAACTAAAAAATAACATTAAAAAGGCATGGTGGAAATCATTTATCCAGCAATCTCCTTATAATGTAGGTTTAGATTCAGCTATTTTAATGAATCCCCGCGTTTGGGAAGCTTCTGGTCATATTCATAACTTTACTGATCCTTTAATGGATTGCAAAGAATGTAAAACTCGTCACCGAGCTGATAAATTAATTGAAGAAAACGTCGATATGATTGCTGATGGTTTATCTTTTGAAAAAATGGAAGAACTCATTCAAGAACATCATATTTCTTGTCCGAATTGCGGCAAACAAAATTTCACCGAAATCCGTCAGTTTAATTTAATGTTTAAAACACACCAAGGCGTTACAGAAACAACATCTGATCAAATTTATCTTCGTCCTGAAACAGCACAAGGTATTTTTATTAATTTTGAAAATGTTCAACGAACAATGCGTAAAAAGGTGCCATTTGGTATTGGTCAAATCGGTAAAAGTTTTCGTAACGAAATTACACCAGGTAATTTTATTTTCCGAACACGTGAATTTGAACAAATGGAACTTGAGTTTTTCTGCAAACCTGGCGAAGATATGAAATGGTTTGAATATTGGGTTGAAAAATGCCACGACTTCTTACTTTCTTTAGGTATGAAAGAAGAAAACATTCGTCTTCGTGAACATTCAAGTGAAGAATTATCTCATTACAGTACCGCTACAACCGATATTGAATTTCAATTTCCCTTTGGCTGGGGTGAGTTATGGGGCATTGCCAATCGAACAGATTATGATTTAAATCAACACATGAATCACTCTGGTAAAGAAAAATTATTCCAGTATCGTGATCCTTCTACAAAAGAAGTTTATGTTCCTTATTGTATTGAGCCTTCTCTTGGTGCTGATCGTGTAACGCTTGCGTTTTTAGCAAACGCTTTTCACGAAGAAGAAGTAACACAAGGAGATAAAACAGATACACGCACGGTTTTAAAACTTCATCCTGCTTTAGCACCTTTTAAAGCAGCTATCATTCCGCTTCAAAAGAAGTATAATGAACAAGTAACAAACATTTTTGAAACATTATCTAAAGACTTTATGATTGATTTAGATACAGCATCTACAAGCATCGGTAAAAAATACCGAAAACAAGATGAAATTGGTACACCTGTTTGCATTACGTATGATCAACAAAGCGAAGAAGATCAAACGGTTACGGTTCGCGATCGCGATACAATGAAACAAGAACGAATTGCGATTTCAGATTTAAAAACATATTTACAAGAAAAACTAGACTATTAAAAAGACACGCTTTGCGTGTCTTTTAGTTTATATAGTTTTTAAGATAAGAAAGAGTTTCTTTGGTTTCACGTTCCATTTCTTTTGTTTTGGTGAAAAGGGCATTATGTGTTAACCATTCTTGATCTAATTCTTGTTCTAACTCTAATGTTTTCATCCACGTTGAATCAAAATTTGTTTTCACATATGTCGAATGAATATATAATTCGTCTCGTTTTAATTGTCGATAATTGTCACAAAATAAGTAATATGCACGTATTTCATCTTTTGTGTGGATAAATAAAAAACCAACTTGTTGCAATAATTCTTGATAATACGAGTCATAAATATACGCAACACCATAGGGAATATCTTTTTTTGAAAGTGTTTTAAGTGATATTTTTTCATCTTCTTCAAAAAGACTTCTAAGGGTTTTCATTTTTGTTGACAATTCTTTTGTCGAAAGCGTTAGTTGATTCATTTTATTCCCTTCTTTCGTTTTCTTTTATTGTAGCAAAAAAACACGCTTTCGCGTGTTTTTTCTTTCTTTTTCCATTAACGAAGCGCATTAATCGCTTGTTGATAATCTTCTTTACCGAAAATAGCGCTCCCTGCCACCAATATATCAGCGCCGTAATATTCACATTTTTTAGCTGTTTCTTCATTTACACCACCATCTACTTCAACGAGCAATTCTTTATTATACGTTCGAAGTAATGCTCTTCCTTGTTCCATTTTTCGAAGCACATTTGGAATAAATGATTGTCCCCCAAAGCCAGGATTCACCGTCATAAATAAAACCATATCTAAATCTTCTGCAACAGGTACTAACGTTTCAACCGATGTACCTGGATTTAACGCTACGCCTGCTTTAATTCCTTTTTCTTTAATTTGATAAATGGTTCGGTGCAAATGCGGACACGCTTCTTGATGAATAGTAATAATTTCAGGTTTAAATTCGGCAAATGCATTAATATATTTTTCTGGTTCAGCAATCATTAAATGGACATCTAAAGGTAAATTTGAGTATTTTCTTACCGCTTCCATTACAGGGAATCCAAAACTAATATTTGGTACGAATCGACCATCCATCACATCGATGTGCAATAAATCCGCCCCTGCTTGTTCTACTTTTACTAACTCTTCTCGAATATGACCAAAGTCAGCAGCTAGTAAAGATGGTGCTATTTTATTCATATTTTCACTCCTTTTTCTCTTTACTTTTTTTTGAAATAAAAAAGAGAATCCTTATCTTCTTTTTCTTGTTTTTCGTTTATAATAAAGATATCTTAAAAAGAAAGGATGAACAAGATGGCTTCAACCATTAAAGAAAAACCAAGCAAAGGCGCTATTTTTTCACTAACAACAGGTATTATTATTTTTTTGTCGTTGATTTCCGTTTTTAGTTACCTTATTTTTTCTTACAAACCTACGGACGGATTCCCTTATTCGAGCGCACTTTTACTCGCAGGATTTCTTTTTTTTCTTTTGTTTGTTGTGTTTATCTACACACCCTATAAAGAAATGAAACACAACCCTGTATATCATGTAAAAGGCTCTCCTCAATCTTGGTCAAAGAAAAAAGTAGAGCAGATGATTGAATCGTTGTCATTTGAAGATGGACCTTTTATTTACGATGTACGTATCATCAATTGGAACGATCATCAATTCTCTCTTTCATTATCGATGGAAATTGATTCATCAGCCATTTTAGAAGAAAGCAAAGAAACGGTTTATCGTTACATTGAAGAACTTGTTCAAAGTAAACTAAATTGCACCATCACTGATATTTTATTTGAAATAACATGTTTTGATCATGTTAAGAAAGGACAATGAATAGGATGTTACCTTCTTTTTTAAGCACGTATAAAAGATTTAAATTAATGGATTCAATGGAGTACACCATTTCTATTCCCTCTTCTAAACTAGATGAACTTGAAAAGAAAATGGCACAATTTATGAAATGGACGCAAATTTCTAACATAACTATGGATCATTATCAAAAAGAACTTCTGAAAGGAAAAATGATTGAATTTGTTATATTAAAAGATGAAGTTCCATTGTTATTTGTATCGTTTATGGTAAATCATCGCTATCGTTTACAAGCCGTTACACTTTCTTCAAGCTCTACAAATCAACGATTAAATGCTTATTTAAAAAAGAAATACAACAACACAAGTATCTTTAAATCAATCAACGAACCGAATTGGTCTCTTCCCATTGAAGAAGCATATAAACAAAGACTCTCTTATTTATTTAAAAACGACTAACTGTCGTTTTTTTCTTATTCATGCTACAATACTACATAAAAGAGGTGAAAAAATGAAAAAATTAATGGTTTCAGGATATAAATCAGCAGAATTAGGTATTTTTAACCCAAAAGATCCTAAAGTTACGTACATAAAAAAAGCCATTGAACAACGATTGCGCCGCTTCATTGAAGAAGGATTAGAGATGGTAGTAATCAGTGGACAATTAGGGGTAGAATTATGGACAGCAGAAGTAATTATTGATTTAAAAAAAGAATTCCCCCACGTAAAATGTGCCGTCATTACTCCCTTTTTAGAGCAAGAGAAAAGATGGAAAGAAACAACACAAGAATATTATTATTCCATTCTCAACCAAGTTGATATGGTAACTAGCACATCTGAATATCCTTATGTGAGTCCGAAACAGTTTCAACATCGCGATCAAGCCGTTATGAATAAAACCGATGGATTATTTTTAGTGTATGATGAAGAAAAAGAAGCAAGTCCTAAATATTTAAAAGCAAAAGCGTTAAAACATGGAGAGCAACATCCCTTTTCTTTTTATGAAATGGATTTTTACGAAATACAAGAAGTGGTTCAAGAAATGATGGAAGAAGAACAAGAAAACAACGCTGAGTAGCGTTGTTTTTTATTTTGAAATTAAATATATTCCAAGTATCAATACACCTGTTCCTAGTATTTGCGTTGCAGAAATATGTTCTTTAAACACAAAATATGCCGCTATCATGCCAAAAATATAACTAATACTTTGAAATGGATACGCAATACTTAACGGTATTTTAGAAAGGATAACAAGCCACAACATCGTAGCCAGTACATACAAACATCCCCCTGTTATAAACAACGGAGAAAGCAAAACATGGATAAACGTTTTAACATCCCAGTGCACAATCCCTGTTACTGCTAATTTCCAAAGAATTTGTCCGCTAAGTAATAAGATAATGTTACAAAAAATTAAGACATAGATCATATTTTTCTCCCACCCTATTCATGTTAATATATTTTTTCACCCATTAGTTCATTTCCTTTAAAAAAGAAGAGTTTCTCTTTTTCTAAATAATTATTTTTATGACGCAAAAAGTAAAAAAAGTAAAAAAATATGCTATAGTAGGAAAGAAAAAAAAGGAGGGGTTCTCTTGAAAATAGCTTATTTTGAATTAATTGTCGAATTAGAAGATGTATTAGAAAAAAAATTACGAGACACCTTAGGTCAGGAATATTCATTGTTTTTAAATCCTGAAGGTGATGCATTACATAAATTGGAAGATGGAACCGTTGATTATGAAGCGATTGAAATTTATCATTTAACGGAAAAATTTTCTGTTGAGCAAAATAGTGAAGCATTTTGGGAAATGATCTCTATGATTGAAAAAAAAGAAAAAATAAATAAAACATACCATATTCTGCAAAAAAAATTAAAGGATTCTTCTCCTGATTTATTTAATGAAGAATTAGATATCCCTAAAAGTTATCGCACATACTCTGAATTTATCGTTACATTTATTTTTATTTTTATCATCGGTTTCATTATTTTTCTTCTCCGCTAAAAAGGCTATGATATAATAAAAATAGAACAAATAAAGGAGGAACTAAAATGGGATATACGACTATTTTTGAAGGATCTTTTCAAATTAATCAACCAGTAGATGAAGAAACATTTGAATTGATTTCCAAGCTAAGCAAAACAAGACGGATGAAACGAGACGAAGAAAAATTATACAAGATGTATCAAAAAAATTTCGGAGTAGAAGGCGAATTTTTTGTCCAAGGTGGGGGTTATTTTGGTCAAGAAAATGACGAAACCGTCCTTAATCATAACGCACCACCTCGCACACAACCAGGTCTTTGGTGCCAGTGGTCTATAAAAGAAGATAAACAAACCATTGTTTGGGATGGCGGAGAAAAATTTTATGAAGCTGATGCTTGGGCTCATTATCTAATTGAAGCCATATTAAAACCAAGAGGATATATAGTCAATGGAAGTATGAACGCACTTGGAGAAAATCCGCAAGATCAATGGAGTATTTTTGTTATTAATAATGAATTATTTACTAAAATAGGCTGGTTAGAAGGAACGAAAATACCAAGTTGGTAAAAATAAATTATTTTCTTATTAGGTTGCCCTATAGGCAATCTTACATATAAGGAGGATGGCATGTGGAAGCTTCTAAGGCTGTTTTAATGGGAATAAAAACGGTAAAAGATAGCGGAAAAGTAAAAGATATGTATGATCGAAGGCAAGTACAACTTTTTGCTTTTGAAATGGGGTTTTATGAAACTGCCAATTGGCTTAACCTTCATAAAGATGACTACTTTCTGTTATATCTTACGACAGATTGGGATCAAGTTCTATCTCTTTATCCAAAAAAAGACGAGTAAATGACTCGTCTTTTTTATTGACAAATAAATCTTATTGCGATTAATATAACCAAAAGGAAGGTGACCTAATATGTATGTAGTCGGATTTTTTTCTCCTAAAGAAAAAGCAGGTGTAACTGAAACCGCTCTTTCTATTTACCATGAATTAAAAAAACACACTTCTTTATCTCTTGCTTTTATCTCCAATGAAAAATTAGAAAAAGAACCTATTCAACCTGGAATGATTCATCCATTTAAAACCCTTACTCCTGCACAACAACGAAAACAAATTGATCAGTTAAAAGGAAAAGCTGATATTGTTATTTTCGATGCTTCAAGTAAAATGACAGAAGATGTATTAAAGCTATTGCCTATTATGAGTCGATTATTTGTACTTGGAGAAGAACACGTTAAGTTTACAGAAATGTTATATAAAGTATTAGAGTTTAACCGTTTATTTGATAAAAAAAGCAAAAAATTAGTCAGCCATGTTCATAACCGTGGTGCATTTATTGTCAATAATTCTTCTCAAAAAATTGGATTTTCAAATGCCATTGAAGATACACGCAAAGTATGTCATATGATTTACAACGATTATTTAAATTACTCTTTAGAACAAACATTTTATCAAAAATACAATTCACTTGTGAAAAAATTATGTTCATTTTCATTAGAAACCCTTGGTCATGAAAGTTATAAATTAGGAATTGATTTTCAAAAATCACTTCTTTTATCCAAGTATATTCAACTTCGCCTAGCTTTAGGTCAAGAAAAAGAATCAGCTATCGAAGATATTTTACCGTTTGTTTTAGATCATGAATACGAAGAAGTGTTACAGGTTTTTCAACAAGAGATGAGCCTTGCTCAAATATCTTTTCAAAAAAAAGAATAATAAAAGGTGAATGAGGTACAAAGAGCTAATATGTATTAACAACAGAGGAGGGGTTTTATGAAACACAATCAACATTCTTTTCTTCTATTTAGTGAAGAAACGAATAAATATACGTTATTAAACCGTTTTTTACCTCGCCAACATACGTTTGAAGGCGAATATTCTCTTTTACATAATACACATACTCATGACGCTGTTTTTCTTTCTACTTTTTTATTTCAGCATCAACAGCAACCCTTATTACTTTTACCTAATGGAAATAATCAGTACCTAGATATTATTAAGTATGGTGAACGTTTTTTAGAAAACGATATTGAAAAACATATGGATGAAAAACAACAAAAAAAACAAGAAGAAAGTCAACAACTAAACGTAGAGAGAAGCCTTGGGCAATTTCAATTGCTTATTTTAAAAGAAATGATCCAAGAACAAGCAAAAAGTCTTCATTCTCAACCTACTCATACACCCGCTGATCATCAACTAACACTTGGAAAAGAATTATCTCTTCAATGGGTTTTACATACGATTGAAGATATCATTGAAAAAGGGAATCAATAAAAAAACGCGAGAATTATCTCGCGTTTTTTTAGCGGATTAGTTTTAATGTATAAGTAACGTTTCCGTCTTGTTCTACTTTAATTAATCCTACTTCAGAATCATAATACAACACTTTTCCGTTCCCCGATTCTACTTTAATAACATTATTAAATGTTTTATAAGGCGTTTCTACGACTTCTGATGTTGAAGCGATTTTATATGTTACATCATCAACCATCCATTCTACTCCAACTTCCACAGGCGAAGGAAGTAACATTTTTTTATCCGCTGTTGTTTTATCCATAATATTTTCTTTCGTTAAATCAGATGCTTCAACAATAGAATAGTACCCTGTCGAATCTGACACATAAACAGTTGTTCCCTTAATAGGATTTCGCGATTGAGCAAACCCTTCTTTAAAGTAAAGATATTCTTCTTCTATTTCTGTTTGATTGACCATATCTTCATATACATACGTCTTTTTCTCTTCTGGAATATAAGGCATATTAAACAAATGCCCTTTTACATCTTCAACTGAAATTAATTCCCCTTCATCAAAAACGGCTTTAGATGTATCTTCTACTAACAGCGCTAGCTCCACTTTATACCCTGCAGAATTCCCATCAAGCGGTACATCTTTTTCCCAAATCGCTTTTTCTTTCTGCTCTAAGTTTTTTCGCTTTTCTTCTTTTATTTTTTGGTTATAGATTGTACGACCATTTGCATCTTTTATTTTGATATAAAAGAGTTCATGATTTTCAAGCGTAAGCGGAATGACTTTTTTTGATGTATTTTCCACTTGAATGACTACATGAAGAGATTGATTTTTAACTGTTGTAGATGTTCCCAGCTGTATCCCTTTATATTCAACAGGTCCCTGTTTTTTTGTCTCTTCTTTATGCACGGGTATTTTTGGCTCTTCCTGTTTTTGACACCCTGCAGCAACCATTAAACTTGCTCCCAGTATCAATATCCCCATTTTCTTCAATTAAAGTCCCCCTTTTTCAATCTCTACTGATTGTTTTTATTTCTTTTGTTTTTTCCCTTTATAGTTTTTAAAAATGAAAACTTGACTTTTTAACCATTTATGAGTATGTTCTTTTTGACGATTGAAAAGGGAGGAAGGTGAAAAGATGGGTTTTGTTAGTAAATTAAAGAAAACATTTGAAAAGAAAAAAACTATGCTAAGAGACGGTGTTTATGTGGACATCTCGACTGATAAACTTCGTCAAGACGTTGAATTTATTTTACATAATCTCCCTAAAGATTTAGTAAAGGGAATAGAAATTTTAGAAGGTATTTTTGATATAGAAACCGAGCCTCATCAAATTATTGTAAAATCAACCATGACAACCATTGAAATCAAACGCCAAATCGGAAAGTTCATTTTTCAGAAAAAACGTTGGGAAAAACAAGAAGAAATTACGCGAAAATTATTTGCTGAAGAAAAAGTGGATTTAGATATGTTCTTTGAAATTTATGAAACACGTGATTATTTACGCGTTTATGAGAACGTATGTATGGATGTATTTTCTGTTTATTACGGGAACGAATCCATGAATTTAGACGAAATCTCTATCGCGATTAATAGTTTATATATCAAGAATTTAACGGATAAATATACATCAAAAGAACAGCAAAGTGAAATGGAGTCATTTATCAATGATTTATTTAATAATCAATAAGTAGCTTTTAGATTTTTTTCTAAAGGCTATTTTTTTATTCCTATCTTTTTTTATAGATGGTATAATAAACCATATAAAAAAGAAAGGGGTTTTGCCCTGTGTTTTTTTCTATACATAAAGATCACTTACATGCTTCACGCTCGTTAGCAGATGCTTTATCTCATCGTTTAAAAAAAGTAAATCAAGAAATCGTTGTTGTTTGTGTTGGAACCGATCGTTCGTCAGGTGATTCGTTAGGACCTTTAGTGGGTTCACATTTATCATCAATAGAAGGTTTTCATGTATATGGAACGCTTGAAAATCCTGTTCATGCAAACAATTTATTAGCCACTCAAAAAACCATTTCGATTTATCATCCGAACGCATTTATTATTGCAGTAGATGCAGGACTTGGAAAACGCGAAAGCATTGGGAAAATTCAATTAACAGAAGGACCACTTTCTCCAGGAAAAGGACTTGGAAAAGAACTTCCTACTATTGGTGATATTTCCATTTTAGGCATTGTAAATGCCGTAGGACTTGATTCATTTGTTACGCTTTTAACGACAAGATTATATGAAGTTATGACACTTTCAACCATTATATCCGATGCTTTATATACATCTATTCGAAAAAAACAAAGAGCTATGCACTATTTATCTTAAAAAAAGAACAACGATATCGTTGTTCTTTTTCTTATTAATTTGAAATACCTGTAGAAATACCTGTTACTGAAACCTCAAGATTCGCTCTTACCGTAATAGTATCAAAATCTTGTCCATTACGTACACGTTGCTCTTTCGCTTCTAAATACAAGACATGTTTTCCTACGTTTTTAAAGTTTATTTTTTTACTTGGAATATTATCAGTTACATAGGATAAGTTTCCAATATAAACAATTGACTCTAAACATTGTTTATCGGTAGCTGCAGCAGCTCCGTTTAAACACTTAGCTGGTATTTTTTCACGATATTGACCTGTTACCACTATATTTCCTTTTGGATCTTTTAGTGTATAAGTGAAGTCAATAATTTTAGGCATAACAGGTTCTGTATCGCTTCCTGTTTTCCAGAAATCATATTGCACTTTATAATAAGCTCCGTTTCCACCTTCTGATTTTGTTGAAGGATATTTAGGATAACCTGTGATACAAAAACGACTATCTTTGCTACAGTTTACACCTGAATCTTTTGGATCTTTTGGTGCTTTTCCTGTTACAGGTTTACTTAACACGTTATTAGCAAATGTTGTTTCTTTTTTCGGATTACTTGGAATGTAGTTAATGTTTGCATAGAACTTTTTCGTTCCTCCTTCTTTCGGGAACACAAAATTGGATCTTGTTTTTCCATCACAACTTGTTTTTTGATCACTTGTTAATGTGATTTTAACTTTTTGTTTTGGTCCAAGTTTTGCTACATTTACACACCAGTAATTACCTGTTTCTTGCCAACCAAACTTAAGTGGAATGTTTTTATACACCGTACTTGTATTTCCCATATTTCCTACCACAAATGAAACTGTTAATTTTCCACCTGCTTCAGGATTATTTGGATTAACCGTAAAGGTATTTGTGTCAATATACAAATCATCTAACACAACTGGTTTAGGTTTAGTTGGTGTTGTCGGATTCTTAGGATCCGTTGGTTTAGTTGGCGTTGTAGGTTTTTCAGGATCTGGTTTAATTGGCGTTAAAAACGGTTCATCACTTGGTAGTGAATACGTATGATAACGATAAATGCCACCATAGTAACGATACAACACGAAACTTCCTCCAAACTTACGCGTTTGATACGTTTGTACATTAGCAAATTGACTGAGGTAAGCTCCTGAATAAATCACGCTTCCATCATCTTCTTTTTTACCTGTACTTTTTAAATAAGGCGTTTTCCCGTAGTAGTTTGAACCTAGGAAATATTTTTGTGGATTTTCAAGCGTATTATAATAGTTAATATACGGATTATCCACTGCTCGACCTAATTGTGCCACGCGATATGGATCATTTACTTTTACTTGCGATGATTTTGTCCATCTCGGATCACCCCATACTACTTTTGGCTTTCTTCCTGTATTAATCGATCCTTTTTTAGTCCAAGGATTTTTAATAAACTGAGACGTTTTTGTGTAATCATAGCGAATGCTAAAATCATTTGGGAAAAACGGATTGGTAATTACTTGGTTTTGCTCATTATATCCGATATAACGATACACACGATTTCCATTTTTATCATATTTTGGCGAATCACCTGCATAATCAAATGGATTTCCATATGCGCCTAAACACATATTTAACGCAGTATTTTTATTAATTGTTTTACCTGCTACATTTGTTTTTTTAATGTTATTTTGCTTTAAAAATTTATCAAAATTATCATTGATTGTTTTTTTCTCAGCACTTGTTATATTACAAGACAATACATCTTTTAAATCATATTTTTTCGTTTTGCTTGAAGCTGCTTCTGCACTTGTAAATAATAAAGGAAGTGCAAGAGCTGCTACTAATGCTGTTTTTATGTATTTCATCTTTATCACCTCATCTTTCTTGTCACATAATAAGTAACTCCGCCCACAGCTGCTACTCCAATTACTCCTAAAAATATTTGAAATGCTTTTTGACGTTGTTCTCTTTTTTCTGCTTCTTTTTGTTTTTCTTCTGCTTTTGCTTTTTTGTTCGCTTCTTCTTTGGCTAATCGTTCATCTTCTTTTTTCTGCATCGTTTTCATTTGTTTTTCACTTTCATCTACCGTACTAATCTCTCTTGCATTATCTAAAACATTCACTTTCACAGAACCATCATCTGTAGCCTGTGTATCTGCTGTGTCTGTTTCATCTCCTTCGCTTATCACTTCACCTGTTACCACATTGCTAACTGGTCTTTCCAGTGTAATAGGCGTCCCGTTTGCATAGTTATAAGCTACTTGCTTTTGATAAATGAACGTATTTTTTAATGATTCAACGATTCCCACTTTCCCTAAATGATCCATTAACGTTTTATTATCCAATTGTTTTAATTCCGCTTTCATATCGTTATTGACATAATATTTTGTTAATAATTTTTTCGCTTCTTCTACTTGATCTACTGATTGTTTTACTTGCGAAAGATATTCGTTTGGAATTTCTATGGAAACAAACACATCTTCTTGCGTGCTTGAATCGGTATATACACGACTAATCGCATTATCCTGAAAACTTTCTTCTTTTAATACAAGTGTTCGATTTATAGCGAAAACAGACGATATGCTTAGGATAAAAACAAAGAAAAAACTAAATAACGCTTTTTTCACATGTTCCCCCTCCTTTATTTCCCTTCTATCATAACGGAAATTCATAATTTATCAACTCTATTTTCTTTTTTTTACCATTTTTTAAAAAAACAGATATACTAACAGTATCTTTAACGAGAATTGGAGAGATTGATATGAAAGATGCGCTAAAATTAATAAGCAAAGAATTGATACAACTAAGCAAAGAACAAGGCTTATCTCAACGCGAATGGGCAAGACGTTCAGGCGTTGCACAAAAAACCATTTCACGTATTGAAAATGAAATCGATGTCCCTTCTTACGAAACATTGGAAAAATTAGCGAAGATTCTTCATTTAAAGCTTCAATTTTCACTTTCTCTAGTAGAAGACGATGAACAAGAAAATAAATAAAAAAAGTAGCTTAATTTAAGCTACTTTTTATGTTTACATATTGATTAATTAATCTATATTAGGTTAAAACGTTTTTTGTGTCAAAAGTTTTTCCCTTTTTCTTTACAAATCTTCTCTCTTTGATTATAGACAGTAAGCATTCAGAAAGAGAGGTGTGTTTATGAGATTATATATTACAAACGAAAAAGAAGTACTTGTAGGACCTGCCTCTGAGTACTTACTTAATTTACTAAAAGAAAAACGCGTAGAATTAATTATTAACGGAAATAAACACGTAGGTGTGGTTCATAATATCGCATTAGACGAAGAGCGAGATTACATTTTGATTTCTATCGGAGAAAAAGTAGAAAAAATTCCGCTTCTTGACGAAACAAAAGCACGTTTTGGAAAAGAACTTATTGTACTTGAAACCAAAAATCATACAACCGTGATTGAACTTTTAGACTAAAAAACAAGGCATTAATGCCTTGTTTTTTATGTTAAAAGAGATAAAACGATAACTATTCCTATAACTGTTACAATACCCGTCCCGACAATTGCCATAATCATTTGTCGTTCTGATTTTTTGACCATTTTTTTCAGTCCATCTGTTGTCAATGTTCCATGTTCTTTAAAACCATCTGATACCGCTTTTTTTATTTCATCTTCTGTTGGAATTTCCGCAAACGCTTCGTTTATGACATTTTTCAGATGTTCTTCTGTTTTTTCGATATCTTTTTTCATTTCTATATCCCTCATTTCTTTGATTTCTCTTATTGTACCATCATTTAGATGGAAAAAAAGGTAAAAAGGGTTTTTTCGATAATTACATATACAGTGTGCGGATTTTAAGGAGGTCAACATGAAAAAATCAAAAACGATAAGTGCTGTTGTCTTTTCGACAGCTATTTTATTTTCCTCCGCTCATGCAGAGGAAATTTCGGATTTGCAAGATCAAGTGAAATCCAGCCAAGAAAATAAAGAAAAACTACAATCTCAGTTAAAAGATGTACAAGCAGATATTAGTGTCACCAATAAAAAATTAGGCGAAGCAACAGAGGCAGTAAACAAAACCAATGATCAAATTTCAAGCACACAAGCCTTAATTGATCAAACGACACAAAAAATTGCCGATACCACAGAAAACATTCGCGTTACAACCATTGAGTTACAAGAGAAAAAAGATGCGCTTGCGCGCAATTTGCGAAAAATGTATGCAAAAGGCGATGTAACAATGATGGAATATTTATTCCGATCCGATGACATCAGTCAATTTATCGATCGTTTTTCCATGATTAAAAAAGTAGCAGCAGCCAATCGCACGCTTTATCAAGAAGTACGTGAAAAACAAGAAGAGTTAACCAAACAAAAAGAGTTACTCGAAACACAAAAAGCAACCCAAGAAGAAAGCAAAAACAAATTGGTTGATTTACAAAAAACACAAGAGTCTCAAAAGAAAGAACAAATGGACTTGTTAAAACAACTCGTTGAAAAACAAGAATCTGTTGAAAATGATATTGATGATCAAGACAAAGCGATCGAATCATTAAACGGAGAAATCGCAAAAGCCATTCAAAAACGTGAAGAAGAGAAAAAACGTTTAGCAGCAGAAGCAGCCGCAAAAGCCGAAGCAGAACGCCAGCGTCAAGCAACTATTGCAGCTCAACAACAAAAGCAACAAACGAGTTCAACAAATACAACGAATTCTACGAATACGGTTGCAAAAACGCCAAGTGTGCCACCTAGCTCAAATACGAGTTCAGGAGTTAGTCGTTACGGATTCCAGCGTCCACTAGCTTCAGGTAGTTATTTTATTTCATCAAGCTATGGATGGAGAATACATCCTGTAACAGGCGTGAAAAAGTTACATAATGGAGTCGATTTTGCAGCACCTTTAGGTACACCAATGTACGCGATCGGCGATGGATATGTATTATTTGCAGGACCAGCAACGGGATATGGTCACTGGGTTGTAATTGAACATGATAATGGAATGTATTCAATTTATGGTCATATGTATGCAAATCAATTATACGTAAAACCAGGTCAAACCGTTAAAAGAGGACAAAAAATAGCAGCAATTGGAACCGATGGCAGTAGCACTGGGGCACATTTGCATCTTAGTATGTCCAACAGCTTTTCTGGAGGAAGTTTCCATTACGTAGATCCTATGGACTATTTACCGTAAGATAAAAAGTCGTCAAATTTTGACGACTTTTTTATTTTTAATCCATCCCTCATATTGTTTTTCTGTGTTATTTCCAAATCCATATTTTTGATGAAAATCTTTATGACAATCTTCGCAAAGAGTTACACCGTTAGCAATATCTATTCTTCTTTCGACACACCAATGATAGCCATCTTTATGATGAGCGCTTATATTTCCACCTCCTCTTTTTCCACAACATTGACATGTAAATTTATCTCGTTTATAGACACTTATTCTCCATTGCGTATATTCCCAGTAATCTCGACCCTTCAACCGTTCTTCCATTGTCAAATTAGGATTCCATGAAGGGCTATTTTCTCCCTTTTGTAAAATGCAAGCATTTCCACAAAATTTTGTATGACCTGAAGTTATTTTAGACATTTCTTTTGTTGCTTCATTTCCGCAATCACATTTACAAATAAAATGCCTTCTTTTTTTAGCTGATTTATCTTCTCTTAGTACAGTTAAATAATTGAATTTTTGACCTGTAATATCTTTTAACCACAACTTACATTTTTTTCCACAAGAAGTTTGTTCTCCTTTTTTAATTTTACTCATTCTTATAGGTTTCTCATTACCACAGTCACATTTAACCTCTAAGAACCTTTGAGTTTTACCTTTTGTTCCGATTTTTCTTATTTCACCTTCTCCAATTACGGTTAAAAAACCAAAACGATCTCCTAATTGTACATTTGCATTTAAAAAACAATCTCTTCCACAACGCTTTATTGCACCTCTTTCAATTACATAAAAAGGTTTTTCCAAAATATTTCCACATTCACAACCTACTTCAACAAACAAACGTTGTTGCTGAGTATTTCCTTCAGGACGATAACCTAACACCTTTAAAATGGTTAAATCTGCATATCTTTTTCCAATTAATTCATCACTTTTTTTCACTAAATCCAAATTCAATTGATTGGATTCAGGTAAAGACTCCACGTCACTTTTAGGAATCCTCCATACGTGACCTTCTTTATACGCATTTTTAAAGATACCTTGTCTTAACCAAATCTTTATTGTTTCATCGCATTTACCTGTTACTTCCGCTACTTCTTTCACTGTATAGGTTTTTTCTTTCTTTTCTTCTTCTTTTTTCTTTTGTTTTTCTTGTTCTAAAAAAAACGTAATACTTTCTTGGGGAACCACCCATTGATTAAGATGATTTTTTTGAGCGCGAGGAAAATACCCTTCTTGTAATAATTTTCTGACTTTATACACTTTTAAATTTACTTTTTTTGCTGTTTCTTCTACGTTTAATCCTTTTTGCATAATACTTCCCCTTTTGGTTTTTTCTTATTATAGCACAGAAAAAAAAGCTTCATACGAAGCTTTTATTGAATTTTAATTTCTACACGAAAATATTATTTTCGTGTGAATTTTCTCCCACCTTTTCTATTTCTTATGTATAATGCATGTATAAATTGAACACTTGGGAGGAATTACAATGGAAAAATTTGATTTATTTTATTATTACCAAAGTTTAGGGGAAGGAAAAAATATTGATCGAACGGTTTTCACGTTTCAAAAAGATAAATTCACTATTTCATTTTCGATCAAAGAAAATCCAGCTGCACCACTTACGTTTATTTTACATGCAGATGTGTATTTAAAAGAAGAAAAAGAATCCACACTCATTGCTAAACTCTCTCAAACGATAGGCGCAGAGCCTTCCTTTCATTTATGTGAGTCATGTCCATTTACAAAAGAAGATTTTATGACTGAAATTTGTAAAGATGTGCTTGTTTAACATAACTCAGCCAGTATAGTAAACAAAATCCGAATCAAAATTGATTCGGATTTTTCATCCACTCTTCAATTCGTGGATACAACAACAAAAGTCTTATTCTCTCACGATTCAACAATCTTTTTATTTCAAGAATTTGTTCTTTCCCATCTTCTTCTTTTAGTAATTTTTCATATTGCTCATCTTCGACCAACACTAATTGATTATCTCTTTTTACAACTGCTAATACATATTCGTTTCGTATTTGATGAAACGGAAAATGAAGATAAGAAACAACAAAGTGTAGCCCTGTACGAAAATTAGGACTATCTTGTCTTAACAAATCTGCATATATATTAATTTTTTTAAACCTTTCATCTTTTGTTCTTTTATGTAGCTTCATTTTTTCTAAGCTTGTTCTTATTTCTTCTTCTCTTTTACTCATTTATACGACCGTAAACTCATCAGCTTTTAATTCCATTTCTTCTACTCCATCTTTTGTATCAATCCATACCAAATAAGAGTCCTGTTCATTCTTTTCTTTTGAGGCAGGGAAATGTTTAATAATCATTCCGCTTTTTCCATTCACTTTAATTTTTGTCCCATTTTCATAACTCATGTTACCACGCTCCTTTTTTTACATTTTATCAAAAATATTTTATTTTTCATACTTTCTTGATCAAAAAGGTATATAATAGTGTTGAAAATATAAAACAGAAAGTAGGAATAAACATGAAAAAAGTATTAACAAGCGGGTTTTTTTGGTTTAGTTTGACGTTTCCTGCGTTAGTAATTATGATTGTAGGAGGACTTACTTCGCACACGTTTCGTTTATTTTTTTTGAATCATACATATATCCCTTATGTCTTTGCTATTTTATGTGGCTTATTAGGTATTTTATTTTCAAAACAAGATAAGAAATTAGATGAACTTGAAAAAGAACATTGAGTTATTCAATGTTCTTTTCTTTTTTATTAAACAAGTCAACAAAAAAAGAATTGACTCTTTCTTAAATTTCCTTATAATCGTCCTAGACAAGCAAAGGGAGCTGAATTACATGATGAGCACACGTTATTTAACAGAACAAGAAAAAGCGTTTATTCGTATTTTTTTAGGAAAAGGAATTGTTGTTCGTAAAGCACAGAAAGATGAATACTCGACTCGAGGATTATATGCAGTTGAAAATTTTTCCCCAGGTTATACAGATGGAAATTTTTTTCAAGTGATTGAACAATTAGATGTGTATCAAATCATAGAAGAAAATGATGAATTAATGATTTATTTTCTTGGTGTTTTAACAACAGAGCCTGAAGATGACATGGAACTTTTTATCAAGCGTACATTTCATCATATTAAAAGCGGTACCCGCATTTCTTCAGATTCAGAACTATTATGTGATCCCCTTCCTACATACTTCGAACTTGTATAAGCCACTAGTAATCCCCCAAAGGTTTCCTATTTCTAGGAAACTTTTTTATTATTGTTTGCATTTTTGTATCTGTTCTTTTATAGTATGGAAAAAAAGGAGGGAATTTCATGAAAAAAATAATAATCGGACTTTGTTCGCTTGCTTTAACACTTGTCATTGCAGGGTGTGCAGAAAATGAAGTGAAACAAAAAAACAATGAACCATCCACACCTTCAACACCTCATACAAAGCAAACAACCCATCCACCTACAAGTATCGTGGCAGGTAAAATCGAGCCATCTCTTGTGAAAAAAAGTGATACGTCTTATGAGTTTGTTTTACGTAATCAAAATGATCAACCTATGAGTTTTTCTACGCCGAACGCATGTAGTTTAACACATACAATCATTGATCAAAATGGCAATCATTTAGAGCAAGATCAAGAAATGTTTTGTACACAAGCAGTAGAAGAGTTCACATTAAAACCTGGTGCATCTAAAACGTATAGTGTTGATTTATCAAGAGATGAATTAAAAGCAGGAACTTATACACTACAAGTTTTGTTAAATACAACAGATGGTAAAAATTTTTCAAGTGAAATGAGTATCACGGTAAAATAAGGTGAATATATGATTCGATATGCCATTTATTCCGATACATCTGTCATCTATGACTTATTAAATACGTACGTATCTTTTGGATTAAGCAAAAGAGAACATATTCTTACTCTTATTAATCAAAAGCAAATTTTTGTATATGAAGATAAAGAAAAAGTGATAGGCGTTTTAACGTTTTCATTTAATCCGTCTATTCACGAAATTCTTCTTTCTCATGAACATATTTGTTCAAAAACCATACCTTTGTTAAAAGAACAATGGATCTACATTCAAGCAATAGTTGTTGAACCTTCTTATCGCAACCAAAGAATTTCATCACGTTTAATTCAACAATTATTAACTTTATATCCACATTTTTCTTTCATTCTTTGTTTATGGCATCATCCAAACGGATGGAAAAGTGACACTTCGTTATATCAAATGAATTTTCATAAGATACACACCCAAAAAGAATTCTTTTATCATGATTCTATCAAACAGCAATATGGATGCCCTTATTGCGGAAACGGTTGTCGATGTTCTGTTAGTGTTTACGTTAACTAGCTTTTCATCGAAAAAAAAGTTGATTTCCTTTTTTTCTTATGTATAGTGTATGTATATTTTTTCACGAAGGGATCGAGGAATATGACAACCATTAACTATTATTCAATGAACGAAATTACATTAACACGTATTTTTGATATGTTACATAATGGAGAAACCGTGAAAGGAGATATTCAAATTGAAGGAATGCCAAAAGAAATGCATGATTCATTTGAGATAACAAAGATAGGAGAACACTTTGAGCTATTCATTTTTTGGAAAAGTTCATTTTCACAACACATTGAACCTTTATTAAAAGAACAGCATTCTAAAAAAGCAATAATAGCTTTTTTAGAAGAACGATTTGATGAACTGGAAGGTAGTAAAAAAATGGTCTTCATAAAATTGGAAACTTCTGTTTGATGCAGAAGTTTTTTTGCTTGCTTTTTTGATGAAACTTGTAGTATAGTATGACAAGAAGGAGATGTTCTTAGTGAAAACAAAGGTTGTATCTAGTCTTACTGCTCTTATTTTAGCTCTTATTTTATATTTAAGCGCCTCATCTTCTGTTTTTCCTTTTGCCATTTCATTACCTTAATTTATAAGAAAAAAGAGCTTATTAGTAAGCTCTTTTTTTATAGGTAATTCGTTCAGCTTGAATTCCTTTTTCTTTTAATTTCTCAATCAATCTCTGCATTTTTTGCTTCATTTCTTTTTGCTTTTGTTCGTCAACCATTACTATGTTTGAGTATGTCATGTAGTAAAAAACCTCTTTTTCCATTATGTATATTCCTATTATACCATAAATTTAATCTTTTTGAAACCACAAGGAAAGTACATAAAGATCTTGAACTATAGTATGAAAACGTTTGAGAGGTGAAAACAATGATTTGGCATATTTTAATTCCTATCGTAACATGTCTTGGGGGCGCAGTTGGTGGATTTTTTATAGCGGCTCATTATATGAAAAAACAATTTACAGCCATGCAAACTGATCCAAAACAAATTCAAATGTTAGCAGAATCTTTTGGACGAAAGTTAAATCAAAAACAGTTAAATAATTTAACACGTCAAATGAAAAAAAACAAAAAACCTTCGTAAAAGGTTTTTTGTTTTTTTATTGCACATCATCAAAATTAGGATTTTCTAAATCATGTAAAATGTAAGCCAAGAAAAAGACAACGCATGGGTTTTCAAATTTCGTTTGTACTTTTTTTAACTGCTTACGGTATTCAATTTCATATTCAACTCGATTATGTCTTTTTTCCATATTGGTTTTTATGAGCGCATCCATTTTATCGACAATGTCCACCATTTCCCCTACATAATCATCGCTTTTGGCATTTGCCATATATTCTTTGAATTCTTCTTTTAAGAAATCAGGAATTAATTCAGCCATTTCAAGGGAAACTGATTTTTCATATTGTTCAAAGGCTTCTTTTGTTTCTGGAGAGGAATGTTTTACAGGACCTAATACATCACCTGTCCACTCTTCAACAATATCATGACACATGGTTTTAATAATGAATGTTTCAATATCAAAATCAACGTAATATTTTACTTTTTCAATGTACGCATTAAAAATAGCTAGTGCTGTTGCACGAAATTCATGAGCCGCATCATTATCAGGAACTAAGTTAAACTTTCCTTTCCAGCGTCTTACTTTATCAAGCATCATCACGCTAAATAAAAAGTCATAAAAACTTGTTTCTTTTTCTACTTCCTCTAACATCCAGCGAACGCTTTGAAGTTCATGGTTGCGAAGTTTTTCCCTTAATTCGTCATATGTTTGTGGGAAGAAATACGTAGATCCAAATACCATTTCTCGTTTACAAAACATCAGAGCATCAAAGGTATCCATTGCATCAACAATTTGACCTTCAAACGAATCATCTTCCGCATTTACGATGTAATCATAAAAAATAGGTTGCAGTGACGGAGAAAGATAGGAAACAATTTCTTCACTTGCTTCTTTTTCTAATCGTTTAATATGTTCACGTACCGCAGGATCTTTTTTTGTTCGATATTTAATTGGACCTGTTTTTGTTTCATTGATATCATGGAAAATACCTCGACAAATCACTTTTAAAATATCTACATCTTTATTAAATAATTTTTTTTCAATTAATGCTGCTAAAAGCGAATATAGTGCAACTCGATACGAGTGATTAGCTGTATTATCTTCAAATCGTGGTGCAAACTCATCCCATCTAGGAAAATTTTGCATTTTTGTAATTGTGTTAATAAATTTACCATTACGCATACACTTCACCTCTTTCCTTACTATTATACCCATAATACGGCGTTTTGTGTAGCATTATTCGTCCTTTTTCGAAAAAAAAGTAGTTTTTTTACCTTTATATTGGTTTTTTATGTACAATAAAAACAAAAAAATTCAAAGAAAGAAGGAATATACGATGGAAAACAGACCTACCAATGAAAAAACTTGTTCAATCTGCCAAGAATCTACCACATCTTATATTCATCATGAGAAAACATGGAGCATCTATCAAACAACAGTATTTGGTGATCAACGTCATTCATATGTTTTTTGTGATCACTGTTTGCATGATTTAATTCAAGGCAATCCTTTAAAAGGTCCTTTAAAACGCTACATCAGCGGAGATCCTACTTATTGTTGGAATGCTCCTGATCCGAGAAATTTGAAAAAATCTGAACGAGAAAAATTAACTGAAGATTTTGAGCAGCAGTTAATTAACATTCAAAAAGACGCCTCTTTATATTAAGGCGTCTTCTTTTTTTGTGGAACCTTTATAAAAAATACGGACATCTGTTTTCTTCCATGTTGTACTTGTTACAATCATTTCTTTTATTTCTTTTTTTAGTGAAACTGAATAAAAAAGGAACAAGAGAGGATCTTTTTGAACAGCAGGAGTCAGTTCCACATCAATGTGTATTTTATTTCGTTTCCGTTTCGCTTTCACTTCATAAAATTTAATGTCTTTTTTTTGAGAAAGCACACTTTCTGCTAAGTTTGCAAACACCTTTTCATCGATGGCTATTCCTTGTAAATGTATCCACTTTTTTTCTTTTCCAGATGTGGCAATAAACACAAGTGTTATCGTTGATACAAAAAAACTAAGAGCGTAAAAGATAAAAATCATCGTTTCAGATAAAAAGGCATAGTGAAAATAAAACCCTTGAGATTCCAGTGCATACAAACAAATAATACATACATTTATAACAGCTAAATAAAACGAAATCCATTTATACAACCTTTTCACCTCTATTATAATTACTTCGAAGCGGGAAAGAACAGCCCTTTTTTCTTGTTTTTTTTCTGTTTTTGTTTAAAGTAAAAGTAAGAGGTGAGTAACGATGAAACTAGAACCATCTATTTTGCATTTATTAACACGATTTCAGCAAAAGAGCCCAAGTTTCATTGTAGGAGGTTATCTTCGTGATTTAACCGCTGGTATTACGCCAAATGATATTGACATTGCAACTGAAATGTCAATTGATGAAGTGAAAAAAGCATTTCCTCAGTTATCAGGAACGGAAAAAGGACTTGCATTTGGCGTAGGGCGTTTTAACTATAATCATTGGACAATCGAAATTTCTACATATGAACCAAACGGGTTTCGTCCATCAGTACCAGTAAGAGATTTTACCATTAATAGTCTTTATCACGATGGCACAACACTATACGATGAACACGGAGCATTAGAGGATATTAAACAGAAAATCATTCGACCTCTTGATTCTCCGTCTCATCATTTTAATGAAAAGCCTGAAGCTTTTTTACGCGCGCTTCGTTTAGCTAGTCATTTAGGATTTTCCTTATCAGATGATCTTATTGTCTTTATGCTTCAAAATAAAGAATTATTTCATAAAAGTACGATTAACCGTTTGCAATTAGAAGGGTATAAAATAATCCAAGGGTCACACCCCTTAAAAACATTTCGTTATTTAAAAGAGTTGCGTTTTTTAACAATTCCTTCTACTTTTGATGAAGAATTAATGATTCCTCATTTGACGGATCATTTACATATTCGATTTGCTTATATCGCTTCTCTTATCGGAGTGCAACCTGTTTATGATTTTATTGATTTATTTCAACTTTCTAAACGAATGAAAGAAAAAATCCATTATTTATCTCCTTATTTTGATGATAGCAAAAAAGTGGAGAATCCGTATATTATTAATGAAGTTATTTTACTTAAACGTTATCAATATCATCAAAATCCTGTTAAATTAAAGGAATATTTAATGAATTTGCGTAAATAAAACAGAGTGAATGCTCTGTTTTTTTATAAGGATATTTTTTTCTTTTTTTTAATATACCAATAGACAAAAAAAGAGGTGATACTATGAGTTTAGGTTCTATTCATTACAACCCAGAAGTTTTTTATTCCATTATTAAAACCGAAACATTAACCAATCATAATGTAGCAACCGTTGGCGTTAAAATGGATGAAAAAGAAGAAATCTATGTATTTGATGTAGAAGTTATTTTCACAGAAAAAGATGCTCTTCTTTCACAAGCCAAAAAACTTCAAGAAAGCATTGTGAAAACAGTAAAAGATATGACAGGTTTGACAAATGTGCGTGTAAATATTCTTATCAAAGGATTAAAAATAGACAAATAAAAACGAACTAATTTAGTTCGTTTTTATTTTGATCTTCTACTTGGATAGGGCTCGTACGATCGATTTTTTTTGAATGATACGTTAATCGTTTTTTAATTTCCTCTTCTACATCATCCTCTTCTGTTTTTTCTTCTGACGCATGTTTTTCTTTTTCATTTTCATATTTCAAAGGTTCAAAATTTTGAATAATGATGACTTCATTTTGTTTCTGTTCTTCCGTAATTTCTTCTTCTTTAAACGGACTTTGTTCTGCTAAACTTTCTACATCAATAACACCAAAGACTTCTCGTTTTTTTCGTTCACTTTGTTGTACCACCACAGTTTCTTTTGTTTCTTCTTTTTTCTGTTTTTCTTGTTTTTTAGGCTTTTTAGGTTTTCTAAACTTTGGTTTTTTTGCTTTTTTTTGCTCTTTTAATACTAAATAAAAACAAACATACCCTATCACCACTAAAAACAATCCACTATATACAATCATAGGTATTATTTCTTTCATTTCCCATCCCCCTTTCTTTTAGTATTTTCATTTTTTTCTACAGGATAATACATTTATTCATAAAATATATACAAAAGGGTGGTGATATGAATGAACGAAAAACATTATTTAACTCAAGAACAATACACTGAGTTCAAAGAAAAATTAGAACGCCTTATTAATGTTGAGTTGCCCCAAAATGCTGAAAATATTGCAACAGCAGTAGCACAAGGTGACCTTTCAGAGAATGCGGAGTACGAGATTGCAAAAGATGAACAGTTTCGTTTGAATAAAGAAGTTGCCCGAATCAAAGGGATTTTAGCAAACGCTGTAATCATTAAGCAAAACGCAAGCAATGATTTTGTTGAAATCGGTCACAAAGTGACAATTCAATCTCTTGACACTGACTCCGTTGAAACCATTACATTAATGGGTTATGGAAATGGCATTGATACTATTTCCATCGATTCTCCATTAGGACAGGCATTGCTTCACAAAAGTAAAGGCGATATAACCATCGTTGATGCTCCAATTGGTGAATTAAATTATAAAATTTTATCCATTGAGTAAAACAAGAAGACCGCGGCAAATTGCCGTCGGTTTTTTTCTTGTTTATTTTTTTTGAATATGTAATTTCACCACGATCGTTGCAATTTCATTTGTTAATTCAAATCGAACGCTTTCTTTTGTGTAATGTTTTAATTGTTCGGTTTTGATAAAAGATGGAGTGGTAATATCACATTTAAATCCATCTTTATCATATAATTGGGTTACATAACCCACCACTTGGTTCCCAAATTCTAAAAGAACCGATTGTGTTAGTTCATCCCATGTTTCATATCCAGGCATCCCCTGTAAACCGAGCACATGAGATGATAATTTTAAAGCTTCTTGTTGATCCATTCCAAATAATACAATTCCACTTAAATTCCCCTTTATCCCAAGTGCAATAATTACTTCTTTATCCAAATCTAAAGCGGATTCTAGGGAAATGTTGCTCTTTTGAATAGCTACATTAAAAAAGGTACTAGAAATCGTTTCAGTTGCGTGTAAAAATGGTTGTAAATATTCTTTCTTCATAATTTAACCTCCCCCTGCCGTCAATCTTAATGTCAATCAGAATAAATTGTCAAATATATTCCCCTTATATTTTCCAATTATGATTTACACATATTATGCAAATGATATAATGAAAAAATCGGTTTTTGTCAATCTAATTCATAATATTATTAAGAATTTTTTTTCCTCATCAACGACTCTTTCTTTTTCATTCTGTTTTGACGGATGAGATAAAAAATGTAAAAAGGAATAGGGATGGCAACGCCCATTAAAACATTTTTCCACATAAACTCTTCTTTTGGTTTTTCTGCTTTAATTGTTCGATCTGATACTAATGAAAATGTGTTGATTTCTTTTCCATCTACCGATACATGAAGTGTTGCAATTTTTTGATTCATTTTTACTTCACTCAATGAATGATACAAAGGAGTAACGTTTGTTTTAACAGATTTTTCTTCGCCTTTTGTATAAGAAACGACTACATCTTGCGGAGCTTTAACCGTTATTTTTTGATCAGAAACTTTTATTTCTCCTACTTTTTCCCCTTTTGTTAGTACTTTTTTCGTTTTCATTTGAGGAAATGCGTAATCTGCCATTTCAGCGATATCATGATACGTTTGATTTGGTCTTGATTTCATAACAACTGATACGACTTTTTTGTCACCTTTTTGCAAAATTTCAACTAACGTATTTCCAGCAGCACTTGTAAAACCCGTTTTTCCACCAATTACGTATTTTTGTTTAAAAAATTTCCCGTGATTGTGCGCATTTTTTTCAGTTACTACTTCTTTTTCTTTTCCTTTTTCATCTGTTTGCTTTAAATATACTTTTACTTCTTTATCTTGTGTTCCCATTGCTTTTAAAACCGTAGGGTGATTCATGGCTTCTCGTGCAATTAATGCCATATCATAGGACGTGGTGTAATGTTCAGGATCATGTAACCCATTAGGTGTCACAAAATGTGTATCATTAGCACCGATTTCTTTTGCTTTTTCATTCATCAATTTAGAGAAGTTTTTTACACTACCTGCTACGTTTTCAGCGATCATAACCGCCACATCATTAGCACTAACTAATAAAAGAGCATAAATAGCATCTTCTTTTGAAATTTTCTCACCTGGTGTTAAACCAAAACAACTACATTCTTGTGTAGCTGCATTTTCACTTGCTGTTAACATCGCGCCATCTTCCATTTTTTCATCCAATACCATTGCGGTAATTACTTTCGTCATACTTGCTGGATAGGCTTTTTCTTTTGCGTTTTTATCGTATAAAATATTTTTCGTGTTTGCATCAATGGCAACACCATATTCTCCTACAATATCAGGTTTTTCCTCCTGTGCATGTACAGTTGTTACATTTAAAACTTGAAACATCAAAAGAACTACGATCATCATTTTTTTTAACATACATTTACCTCCGTGTTTGAAATGTCTTTTTTTATATTTTGACAGAATCATTCGATAACCTTCTTTGAAAGGGCGAGTTGAAAGAAAGAATTAAAAATTTCTTCCCATTTTCCAAAAAATCGTGTAAAACAAGAACTGAATGGACAAAAAAAGGAGGGATTTTTTTGACGATTATTTACATACTTATAAGCTTGTTTTTCTTAAGTTTTATTATTTTCGTACATGAGCTGTTTCATCTTTTTGCAGCAAAATGGTTAAAAATAGATGCCACAGAGTTTGCTGTTGGAATGGGAAGATCTATTTTTTCCTTACAAAAACAAAAAGATAAAATCGTAACAAAATTTTTAGCAAAACCAAAAGACCAAACTTTCACTGAAGAAGGGATTGTTTATCATATACGTGCCATTCCACTAGGAGGATATGTTTCTTTTGGGAAAGAAAAAGATGGGGTATTAGAAGATGGGTTAAGCAAACACGCGCCGTGGAAACGCATTATTGTAGCGGCTGCAGGTCCAATTGGTAAT
>Ga0207655_1000187_pt1 | contig 109886 bp, 69 predicted proteins | sample KBSM44metaG_FD_184398 | JGI IMG/M metagenome (GOLD analysis project Ga0207655, IMG submission 184398) | Miscanthus rhizosphere microbial communities from Kellogg Biological Station, Michigan, USA - KBS M4-4 metaG (SPAdes) (version 2) | ecosystem: Host-associated > Plants > Roots > Rhizosphere >... | reverse complement strand
TCGCGCAAGCCAATGAGACAGACGGTGTAAAGTTGTCTTTGGTCGTGCTAGTTTAATGTCAATTTTTCGTATACGTGGGCAAAACGCCTGTCAGAACATAGAGTTGGCGCCACGTTTTAAAGCGGTTTGCACAATGTAAACCCCTTATTTTTCAGCATTTTTTATAGAGGCACGGGATTACATGGAAATCGGTCTGCGCGAGTGGCTGATCGTCATCGGCATCATTGTGATAGCCGGTATTCTTTTCGATGGCTGGCGCCGTATGCGCGGCGGCAAGGGAAAACTGAAATTCCGTCTTGACCGAAGTCTGTCCAACCTGCCGGACGAGGACACCAGCGCTGAGCTGTTGGGCCCGGCCCGCGTGCTGGATACCCATAAAGAGCCGCAACTGGACGAACACGACCTGCCATCGGTAAGCATGCCGGCCCGCGAACCACGCGAGCCTCGCGAATCCGGTTCCAAGCGCGGCAAGCGGGGCGGCAATGGTCCGGCTCAGGGCGACCTGAACCTTGATCTGGATCTGGACGGCGGCCCTAGCTTCAGCAGCCGCGACGATGATTTCGTCGAGCCTGCCGCCAAGGCGTCGCCGGCAGTGGCCGATAAAGATCAGCCGCAAGCCGAAGAAGTGCTGGTGATCAGCGTGATCTGCCGCGATCCGGCCGGCTTCAAAGGCCCGGCACTGCTGCAGAACATTCTGGAAAGCGGTCTGCGTTTCGGCGAGATGGACATTTTCCACCGTCACGAAAGCATGGCCGGCAACGGTGAAGTCCTGTTCTCCATGGCCAATGCGGTCAAGCCGGGTATCTTCGATCTGGACGACATCGACCATTTCAGCACTCCGGCGGTGAGCTTCTTCCTCGGCCTGCCAGGCCCGCGTCATCCGAAGCAGGCCTTTGACGTGATGGTCGCGGCAGCCCGCAAGCTGTCCCAGGAACTGAACGGTGAATTGAAAGATGACCAGCGCAGTGTCCTGACCGCGCAGACCATCGAGCACTACCGTCAGCGTATCGTCGAATTCGAACGTCGCGCCCTGACCCAGAAGCGTTGATTGAAAAGGTTGCCTCGCGATAAAGAGGCAATCGGCAAAATAGATTGAGCAGCCTCGGCTGCTCTTTTGCTTTATGAGAGAACACCCATGACTGCCGCCAAAGACCGCATTCTAGAGCTGCGCGCTGAACTCGATCAGCACAACTACCGTTACCACGTCCTCGATGAACCGAGCATTCCGGATGCCGAGTACGACCGGTTGTTCCATGAGCTCAAGGCACTTGAAGCGGCCAACCCGGAACTGATCACCAGCGACTCGCCGACCCAGCGCGTCGGCAGCGTGGCGTTGACCGCGTTCACCCAGGTGCGTCACGAAGTACCGATGCTCAGCCTCGGCAACGCCTTCGAAGAAACCGACATGCGTGAGTTCGATCGCCGGGTGACCGAAGGTCTGGACTTGCCGGCCGGCGACCTGTTCGGCGGTGGCGCGGCGGTGGAATACAGCTGCGAGCCGAAGCTCGATGGCCTGGCGGTCAGCCTGCTGTATCAGGACGGCTTGCTGGTGCGCGGCGCCACCCGCGGCGACGGCACCACCGGCGAAGACATCAGCGTCAACGTCCGCACCGTGCGCAACATCCCGCTGAAGCTGCACGGCACAGGCTGGCCGGCGACCCTGGAAGTGCGCGGCGAAGTGTTCATGTCCAAGGCCGGTTTCGAACGCCTCAACGCCTCGCAACTGGAAGTCGGCGGCAAGACCTTCGCCAACCCGCGCAATGCTGCCGCCGGCAGCCTGCGTCAGCTGGATTCGAAGATCACCGCCAACCGCCCGCTGGAATTCTGCTGCTACGGCATCGGACAGGTGTCCCACGATATTTCCGACACTCACATCGGCAACCTCAAGCAACTGCAAGCCTGGGGCCTGCCGATCAGCCACGAATTGAAACTGGCCAAGGGCATCGGCGAATGCCTGGATTATTACCGCGACATCGGTGAGCGCCGGAACGCGCTGGCTTATGAAATCGATGGCGTGGTGTTCAAGGTCAACAGCATTGCCGACCAGCGCGAACTGGGCTTTCGCGCACGTGAACCGCGCTGGGCCATTGCGCACAAATTCCCGGCGATGGAAGAACTCACCGAATTGCTCGACGTGGAATTCCAGGTCGGTCGTACCGGTGCTGTCACGCCTGTGGCGCGGTTGAAACCGGTCAAGGTGGCCGGCGTCACCGTGGCCAATGCCACGCTGCACAACATGGACGAAGTCGCCCGGCTGGGACTGATGATTGGCGACACAGTGATCATTCGCCGCGCCGGTGACGTGATTCCGCAAGTGGTGCAGGTGGTGACCGAGCGTCGTCCCGAAGATGCGCGGCCGGTGCAGATTCCCGAGAGCTGCCCGGTGTGCGGATCTCACGTCGAGCGCACGCAACTGGTCAAGCGCAGCAAGGGCAAGGAAACCATCAGCGAAGGTGCGGTGTATCGCTGCGTCGGCCGACTGGCCTGCGGTGCGCAACTCAAGCAGGCGATCATTCACTTCGTCTCCCGTCGGGCGATGGACATCGAAGGGCTTGGCGACAAGAGCGTCGAGCAACTGGTCGACGAAGGTCTGGTCAGTTCGCCGGCCGATCTCTACGCCCTGAAGTTCGACGACATCGTCGACCTGGAAGGCTTCGCCGAGGTGTCGAGCAACAAGTTGCTGGCCGCCATCGAAGACAGCAAGAAGCCGGGGTTGGCGCGCTTCATCTATGCGCTGGGCATTCCGGATGTCGGCGAGGAGACGGCCAAGGTGCTGGCGCGTTCGCTGGGGTCGCTGGAGCGTGTTCAGCAAGCCTTGCCGCAAGTGCTGACGTACCTGCCGGACATCGGCCTGGAAGTGGCCCACGAGATTCACAGCTTCTTTGAGGATGCGCACAACCAGCAGGTGATCACCGAGTTGCTGGGTCACGGTTTGCAGATTCAGGATCAGGGTGAGCTGGGCGCCGAGTTTGCCGCCAGCACCACCCTGGGCGGCTTCCTCGACAAGCTGCACATTCCTTCGGTCGGGCCGGGCGGGGCGCAGAAGCTGGCGGACAAGTTCGAGTCGCTGGAAGGGGTGATGAACGCTGACTGGCTGGACATGCGCCAGGCATTGCCGGAGAAGCAGGCCAACTCGGTTCGCGAGTTTTTCGCCTTGCCCGAGCATCGTCAACTGGCTGAAGACGCCGAGAAGCAACTGCGCGCTTTTGGCATGCACTGGAAGAGCGAAAAGAAAGTCGTCGAAGGCCTGCCGCTGGCCGGGGAAACCTGGGTGTTGACCGGCAAGGTCGAGCTGATGAGCCGCGACGTCGCCAAGGAACACCTGGAAAGCCTCGGCGCCAAGGTCGCCGGCTCCGTGTCGGCCAAGACCCACTGTGTGGTGGCCGGGCCGGGTGCCGGGTCGAAACTGACCAAGGCCAACGAACTGGGCGTGAAAGTGATGGATGAAGAGGCGTTTATCGCGTTCCTGAAAGGGCACGGTATTTCCGCCTGACGCAACGCGCGGGAACGATCAACTCGCGGGAATGATCTAGTCTTGGCAAGCCCAAGGGAGAGATCGCCATGTACCGCTTTTTCGAGCAGCTCAGTTCCCGCATCGTCGCGCCGTTCATGGGCGAATCCTCGCGCAACAGCAAGGTCTGGCCGTGTCGTTGCGGCCAGTCGCTGTTCTTTCGCAACAGCCAGTGCCTGGCCTGCAACGCGGCGCTGGGTTATCAACCGGAACACAGTCGGCTGACGTCGCTGCAACCGGGGCCGCAGGAAGGCACCTGGACGCTGGACGTCGATCCCGAGGCCGGGCTGTTCCGGCGCTGCGCCAACCTCGATACCCCGGCGGCCTGCAACTGGCTGCTGCCCGCCAACGATCACGACACACTGTGCGCGGCCTGCGCTCTGAACCGCACCATCCCCGATCTTTCCGTCCCGGAAAACCCCGAACGCTGGCGCAAGGTGGAAATCGCCAAACGCCGACTGGTGGCGCAACTGATCAGCCTCGGCCTGCAGGTCATCCCGAAAACCGTCGATGAAGACACTGGTCTGGCGTTCGATTTCATCGGCGTCGATCTGCAAGGCAACGCGCCCATGACCGGCCATGCCAACGGCCTGATCACCCTCGACATCGCAGAAGCCGACGACGCCCACCGTGAGCGGGTCCGGGCGCAGATGCACGAGCCTTATCGCACGTTGCTCGGGCACTTTCGCCATGAGGTCGGGCATTACTACTGGGATCGGCTGATCGACAACGGCCCGTGGCTGGGTTCGTTCCGCAACCTGTTCGGCGACGAACGCGCCAGTTATGCCGAAGCGCTGGAGCGGCATTATCAACAGGGCGCGCCGGCGGACTGGTCGCAGCATTACGTCAGCGCCTACGCCACCATGCACCCGTGGGAAGACTGGGCGGAAACCTGGGCGCATTACCTGCACATGATGGACGCGGTAGACACGGCGCTGGGTTTCGGCATGAGCGCCCGGGAGATGGACCTCGACTACCAGCCGTTTCCGTCGAGTACGCTGTACGACCCTGAACATCCCGGCGGCACGGCGTTCCTGTCGTTCGTCAACGCGTGGATCGAACTGGCGGGCATGCTCAACGAACTGTCGCGCAGCATGGGCCAGCCGGATTTCTATCCCTTCGTCCTGCCGCCGGCGGCGATCGCCAAGCTGCACTTCATTCATCTGGTGATCCAGCAGGAGGGCGGCCGCGCGGACGAGGTGCTTCAGGCGCAATAGCAAGTGCTTGAAGCCCTTCATATTTTTAATCTGCAACCAGCGGTTGTAACTTCGTCTCAGATAGGTACAATGGCGCGGCTCGCCGACAGGTGAGTGTCGTTATGGTGACCCTATCGGTCCCCCCGCAACGATTACCCGTGAACCTGGTCAGAGCCGGAAGGCAGCAGCCACAGCGGGAACATTGTGTGCCGGGGTGTGGCTGGTAGGGTTACCACCTTAACGAACATCGAACGAATCGACACCGAACTGCATGGGTTTCGCCCACTGCGGTTTTTTTATGCCTGCGATTTGGCGGTTCGTACCCAACCCCCTGCTCGTGAGGGCGCCGACACGGGGGTAATCATTTGCTCTTCAATCCCGCATACTCGCAGCCACCGAAATAAATGAAGAGTCTGGCCAGGATCGACCCAGCAAGGTCTGCGCCCTGGCCGCGAGGTTTTATGCTCCCGGAACATTCCGATCTATCCAGCCCTGTGTTCTTGCCCGTCACGGATGAAACCTGCGCGAACCTGTTGCAGGCGAGTGGCACCAAAGCCCTCGAAGCCCTGACCGATCCCGAGTTGGCGGCAGTGCTGGTCATCCAGAATCTGGTGCAGACGTCAGAGCAGGATCTCGGTGCAGCTGCGGCTGAGAAGATTCTGGCCAAGCTCTTGTCCTGGGCTGTCGAAAAACGTCAGTCATCGACTGCCGGTCTGCTGTCCGAGGCGCAGCGACTGTTCGACCCGCGCAAATTGTATTTCGGCCTGAAGGTCCTCAAACCTCTGAACCTGCGTTTTCTGCTTTGCGAAGAAGTGTCCGCACGCGACTATTTGTTGCCCGATGGTCAATGGGATTTCGAATACAAGGTTCGGCGCCATCGCCGTCATGACCCGTTCAGCCAGCCGATAGTGACGCCCCGGCACCGTGAGCGCTGGTTGAGCCCGGCCCAGGACAAACTGGTCAGGACCTTTCGCGCCAACCTGGATGAAGACCTGCACGTTCAAGGCTATGCAGGAATCGGCAAAAGCCATCTGCTGGTGGCGCTGCTGGAACATCTTCGCCCGGAAAAGACCCTGTTGCTGGCGCGCACTCCGGCCAAGCTGGAAGTCCTTCGCCAGCGCATGGTGGGGTCAAGCGAGAAGAAGGCCGGCAAGACCTTTCTGGCATTTGCACAGTCGCTGATGCTCGGTCGCAGGCCTCAGGCCGAGGGGGCAGCTCGAGTCCCGAGTCGGCAGGCACTGGCACAGGAACTGAACATCTACGGTTTTCGCCACTACGACGGGCAGGCGACCCTTGAGCTCTGCCTCAAAGTGATCGAGCGCTACTGCCGTTTCCGCGACCACACTTTCTCCGCGAAGCATCTACCGCATTTCAACCAGCCACTCTCGAGCGTGGATGCTCAGGTTCTGTTGGAGTATTCGAGCCGGGTGTGGGGCTACCTTGAGCTCAATCCGGCATGGGGCAGTCAGACCGGGTTCGAAGCGCTACTGATGATCAAGCGGGCCTGCATTGCCGGCTGCGCGGTGTCATCACGCTACACGCACGTGCTGATCGACGAGAGTCAGGATATTCCCGGGTCACTGTTACAGATCATCGAACGTGGCCGCCAAGTGTTGATCACCCTCGGCGACGAGTACCAACAGGCCAGCGGCGTGCCGGTCAAACGCCAGCGTGAGGTTCGCCAAAGCGATATCAGCTATTCCGTGCGCTCGGGCCGCAACGTCGAACGGCTGGTCAATCCGCTGATCGCCCGGCACTCGCAGAAGGGCAAGATTCCGTTCGAAGGCGCCAGTGATGCTGACGTCGTCATCAAGGAGTATCCGGAAGGTTTCGTGCCATCCGAAGGTAGCGTCGTGCTGACGGCATCGCCCTGGGACACCATGATCTGGGCCATCCACCTGCACGATTCCAATTGCAAGTTCAGATTCTCCGACAAGCGAACTCAGGATGATCTGAAGCATTTCATGGCCACGGCCATCGAACGGTTCAAGCCGGAGTTCTACCGCTCCGAATTCAGCGAAAATGGCGTGCACCCGTACTTCAGCGACCTGCCCGACTGGCAAGCCGTGTGCGACGCCAATCAGTTCGACGAGTCGTTTTTGCGGGTCAAGGCCAAGCTGGAAAACGGCTTCATGATTGCCGATCTGACGCGCCTGAACCGAATGATCGACAACGCCGGCAACAGTTGCCTGCTGATGCTGGCGGAGGAGGCGGGTGGCATGGAGTTCGACAAAGTGCTGCTGACTCCCTGCCTGCTGACAAACGAGAAATTCAAGGATGCCTACGCGTTCGATCAGCGGATCTGCGCCGTTTACATCGCCATCTCCCGCGCCAGGCTGAAGCTCTATGTGCCGTACGATGTGGTTGCGTGGGTCGAGTATCACGAATACCAGAAATTCCGCGATACGGCGGGGCATTGATGGTCTGGCTCACGGTTCGCCACCCGCGCTGCCGGTATACAACCGAATAATGTCGTCAATCTCCCCCGACATTTTCATCCGCAGCAACGTCCTCAATATCCGCTGCACCGGCACATTCGGATCATTGCGCACATAGCAGCCGACCTGCTGCTCCTGCAATACCGCCACCGCTTGCAGTTGCTGCCCCGGCAGCAGGCGCTGGTTGAACCAGTCCAGGGTCCATTGATTGCTCACGGCGTAGCGGTAACGGCCAGCCAGCAGCTTGTCCAGGACCTGTTCCTGATTGCGCGCATCTTCGCGCCATAACCGGTCGGCGTCGAACAGTGGCTGAAGCGTGGGGTAGCTGTAACCGAGCACGGTGCCGATCGACTGACGGGAAAGGTCGGCCGGGTCGGACTGGGCCGGCAACCCCTGACGACTGATCAGCAGGTCGCGCTGGAAGAACAGCGGGATGCTCCAGATGTAATCGCCGGACAGGTTCGGCAACCAGGATTGTGCGGCATAGCAGCGCACGTCGACTTCGCCGTGTTCCATGGCGTTCTGCACCCGGGCGCGGGGCAGGACGTGAAATTGTGCTGGCACGCCGATCTGGGTCGCCAGGCTGAGCATCATGTCGTAGAGGATGCCCTGGGTCGGGCGGCCGCGTTCGATCTGCACCATCGGCATCGCCCAGCTGTCGGCAACGACGAAGCGCAGCGGCGGTTGCGACGCCATCGCGCTCAGGCTCAATCCCAGTAATGCCCCCACGGCCCACCGCATAAACGCTCCGGTAATTCCCGATCCCGAGCCGACAAAAGCCCTCGCCCATGCAGCTTAGCCAGAATAGACGAGCACACCGGATGCAATTTTGCCCTTGCTCCGCTAGCATTAGCCGCTTCTGCTTCCTTTGCCGCGACGGTTTTCGATGAGTTATCAGGTTCTTGCACGTAAATGGCGTCCGCGCTCGTTCCGCGAAATGGTCGGCCAGACCCATGTGCTCAAGGCTCTGATCAATGCCTTGGACAGCCAGCGTCTGCACCACGCCTACCTGTTCACCGGGACGCGGGGCGTCGGCAAGACCACGATTGCGCGGATCATCGCCAAATGCCTGAACTGTGAAACAGGTATCACTTCAAGCCCCTGCGGCGAGTGTTCGGTGTGCCGCGAGATCGATGAAGGCCGCTTCGTCGACCTGATCGAGATCGACGCCGCGAGCCGGACCAAGGTCGAGGACACCCGCGAGCTGCTCGACAACGTGCAGTACGCCCCGAGCCGCGGGCGCTTCAAGGTCTACCTGATCGACGAAGTGCACATGCTCTCCAGCCATTCCTTCAATGCGCTGCTCAAAACCCTCGAAGAGCCGCCGCCCTACGTCAAGTTCATCCTGGCGACCACCGACCCGCAGAAACTTCCGGCAACGATTTTGTCGCGATGCCTGCAGTTCTCCTTGAAGAACATGACGCCCGAGCGTGTGGTCGAGCATTTGACGCATGTCCTGACCGCCGAAAACGTACCGTTCGAAGACGACGCCCTGTGGCTGCTCGGCCGCGCGGCCGATGGTTCGATGCGCGACGCCATGAGCCTGACCGACCAGGCCATCGCCTTCGGTGAGGGCAAGGTTCTGGCCACCGACGTACGGGCGATGCTCGGCACGCTGGACCATGGTCAGGTCTATGACGTACTGCATTCCTTGATCGAGGGTGACGCCAGGGCGTTGCTCGAAGCCGTGCGTCATCTGGCCGAACAGGGGCCGGACTGGAACGGCGTGCTCTCGGAAATTCTCAATGTGCTGCACCGTGTCGCCATCGCCCAGGCGTTGCCGGAAGGTGTCGACAATGGCCACGGCGACCGTGACCGGGTGCTGGCACTGGCCCAGGCCTTGCCGGCCGAAGACGTGCAGTTCTACTACCAGATGGGCCTGATCGGTCGCCGTGACTTGCCGCTGGCGCCGGACCCGCGAGGCGGTTTCGAAATGGTGCTGCTGCGGATGCTGGCCTTCCGACCCGCAGACACGGCGGACGTCCCGAGGCAACCGCTAAAGCCAGTGGGGATCAGCCAGGCCACAGTTGATTCCGCAAACTCAGTGGCTGCCGCGCCGAAACCTGCGCCGGTAGTTGCTGCGGCTGTTGCGCCGGCTCCGGTGGCTGCACCTGTGCCAGCTCCCGAGCCCGCACCGGTTGCCCCGGTGATTGCGTCTGAACCCGTTCCTGAGCCAGAGCCAGAGCCCGAGCCGGTCGCCGTCGAAGAAGTCGTCGACCTGCCGTGGAACGACCCGGTAGAGCCGGCGGCTGTGCAGCAGCCAGCGGTCGAGCCCGTGCTGGAAACCACCGCCGAACAACCGGACCTGCCGCCGATGCCGCTGCCGACCCCGGACAGCGCCGTGCCGGATGCCCCTGAATGGGCCGCTGCGCCGATCCCTGAGCCGTCAGTGGCCGAGGTCGATGCCGCCACGCCGGGCATGGACATGGACGACGAGCCGCCGCTCGACGAAGACTACATCGAGCCGGACATGGATTCGGCCTACAGTTACCTCGACGATCTGGCCAGCGAACACGCGGCCGATCCGGTCCCGGAGCCCGAGCCGGAACCTGCCGCCGCGCCGGCCACCGGTCTGGCGCTGCAATGGCTGGAGCTGTTCCCGCAACTGCCGATCTCCGGCATGACCGGCAGCATCGCCGCCAACTGCACGCTGATCGCGATCGATGGCGACAACTGGCTGATGCACCTGGACCCGGCCCACAGCGCCTTGTTCAACGCCACCCAGCAGCGTCGTCTGAACGATGCGCTGAACCAGTTCCACGGACGCACGCTGACCCTGACCATCGAGCTGATCAAGCCCGAGCAGGAAACCCCGGCCCAGGCCGCGTCCCGGCGCCGTGCGAACCGTCAGCGCGAGGCGGAGGAATCGATCCACGGCGATCCGTTCATCCAGCAGATGGTGCAGCAGTTCGGTGCTGTCGTGCGACACGATACTATTGAACCTGTCGACGCCCTGGTCAGTCAGGGCTAATAACTGAGGGCGTCCGGCCTGTGTGGCCGGGCGCTGTTTTGATCCAAGTACTTTTGAGGTGATTCCCATGATGAAAGGTGGCATGGCCGGCCTGATGAAGCAGGCGCAGCAGATGCAGGAAAAAATGGCCAAGATGCAGGAAGAGCTGGCCAACGCCGAAGTCACCGGCAAAGCCGGTGGCGATCTGGTCACCGTGGTGATGACCGGTCGTCATGACGTGAAGAAAGTCAGCATCGATCCGAGCGTACTGCCGGGCCTGGATGAAGATGACCGCGAAGTGGTCGAGGATCTGGTGGCCGCTGCCGTCAACGCCGCCGTGCGTCAGATCGAAGCCAACAGCCAGGCGAAAATGGGCAGCATGACCGCTGGCATGAACCTGCCGGCCGGTATGAAACTGCCGTTCTGATTCGCCTTGGCGGGTTGGATGAGCTACAAAAAATGCCAGGCATCGCGCCTGGCATTTTTGTTTCCGGCCGGTAGAGATGTGTTGGCTGTAATGACGCCTTCGCGAGCAAGCCCGCTCCCACATGGGATTGCATTTCAAATGTGGGAGCGGGCTTGCTCGCGAAAGCGTCAACACGATTTGCCGGAATAAACATCGAACACCCCACCGCCCCAAGGGTCTGCTTCCTATACCCTCGAATTCACCCTTCACAGGAGACGCTGACATGTCCGACCCTCTGACCCTCAATCAACGCTTCGTGCTGGCCTCGCGGCCGGTGGGCGCGCCGACGCCCGAGAACTTCCGTCTGGAGCGCGAGGCGCTGCCTGACCTTGGAGACGGCCAGGTGTTGCTCAAGACCCTGTACCTGTCGCTCGATCCCTACATGCGCGGACGCATGAGTGACGCGCCGTCCTACGCGGCGCCGGTACAAATCGGCGAGGTCATGACCGGCGGGGCTGTCAGCCGGGTCGAACAGTCGCGTCATCCGAAATTCCACCCTGGCGATCTGGTCGTCGGCGCCACCGGCTGGCAAAGCCACAGCATCAGCGACGGCCGCAACATCATCCCGATCCCGTCCGGCCTGCCGAGCCCGTCGATGGCGCTCGGTGTGCTGGGCATGCCCGGCATGACCGCGTACATGGGACTGATGGACATCGGCCAGCCGAAAGAGGGCGAAACCCTGGTGGTTGCCGCTGCGTCCGGCGCAGTGGGCTCGGTGGTCGGCCAGGTCGCCAAGATCAAAGGCCTGCGCGCCGTTGGCGTGGCCGGTGGAGCCGAGAAATGCAAGTACGTGGTCGAGGAACTGGGCTTCGACGCCTGTATCGATCACAAGGCGCCGGACTTCGCCGAGCAGTTGGCCAAAGCCTGCCCGAAAGGCATCGATATCTACTATGAAAACGTCGGCGGGCATGTCTTCGATGCCGTCGTCCCGCTGCTCAATCCCAAGGCGCGGATCCCTCTGTGTGGCCTGATTGCCGGTTACAACGCAACGGAAGCGTCGAAAGGCCCGGATCGCTTGCCTGCCTTGCAACGCACCTTGCTGACCAAGCGCGTACGGATTCAGGGCTTTATTGTGTTCGACGATTACGGCGACCGTCAGCCGGAATTCATCAGCGCCATGGTGCCGTGGGTGCGCGATGGCAAGGTGAAATTCCGCGAAGACGTGGTCGAGGGCCTGGAGCAGGCGCCTGAGGCGTTTATCGGGCTGCTGGAGGGGCGCAACTTCGGCAAACTGGTGGTGAAGGTCGCCCAGGACTGAGGATTTGACGCTGGCCGGAGGCGCGGGTATAAACCGCGTCTCGTTGTTTTGTCGGACTTTTTCCCCATGAGCTTCAGCCCTTTGATTCGCCAACTGATCGACGCCCTGCGAATTCTGCCGGGCGTGGGTCAGAAAACTGCCCAGCGTATGGCGTTGCAGTTGCTCGAACGTGACCGCAGCGGCGGCACGCGCCTGGCCCAGGCCTTGAGTCAGGCCATGGAAGGGGTCGGACACTGCCGCCAGTGCCGCACGCTGACCGAAGACGATCTGTGCCCGCAATGCGCCGATACGCGCCGTGACGACACGCTGTTGTGCGTGGTGGAAGGGCCGATGGATGTCTACGCGGTCGAGCAGACCGGGTTCCGTGGCCGTTACTTCGTGCTCAAGGGGCATCTGTCGCCGCTGGACGGGCTCGGCCCGGAAGCCATCGGCATTCCGCAATTGATGGCGCGAATCGAAGAGGCGGGCACTTTTACCGAAGTCATCCTCGCCACCAACCCGACCGTGGAAGGTGAAGCCACTGCGCACTACATCGCCCAGTTGCTTAACAACAAAGGTTTGATCGCCTCGCGCATCGCTCACGGCGTGCCGCTGGGCGGTGAACTGGAGCTGGTGGACGGCGGCACGCTGGCCCACTCGTTTGCCGGGCGCAAGCCGATTTCCCTCTGAGCCCACAATCCTGTTGAAAACCAAGCAAGCGCTCGGTTAAGTTCGGCGAACCCTTCCATGGAGTTCGCCGATGCCCGCCTTCCAGGAATACTTCGACCTCAGCCACCAAATGGTCCGCGACAGCGTCAGACGTTTCGTCGAGCGCGAGATCCTGCCGGACATCGATGCGTGGGAGGAAGCCGAAAGCTTCCCCCGTGAGCTGTATCTAAAGGCCGGTGCAGCCGGCATCCTCGGCATCGGTTATCCCGAAGCACTGGGCGGCAGTCACGAGGGTGACCTGTTCGCCAAGATCGCCGCCAGCGAAGAACTGATGCGCTGTGGCTCCGGCGGGCTGGTGGCCGGACTCGGCTCGCTCGACATCGGTTTGCCGCCGATCGTCAAATGGGCCCGGCCCGAAGTGCGTGACCGCGTCGTGCCTCTGGTACTCAGTGGCGAGAAGATCAGCGCCCTGGCGGTGACCGAGCCGGGCGGCGGTTCCGATGTCGCCAACTTGCAGACCCGCGCCGTACGCGATGGCGATCATTACCGGGTCAGCGGCAGCAAAACCTTCATCACCAGCGGCGTGCGCGCCGACTTCTACACCGTCGCGGTGCGTACCGGCGCGCCCGGTTTTGGCGGCATCAGCCTGTTGTTGATCGAGAAGGGCACACCCGGTTTCGCCGTCGGCCGGCAGCTGAAGAAAATGGGCTGGTGGGCGTCGGACACGGCTGAATTGTTCTTCGACGATTGCCGGGTGCCTGTAGGAAACCTGATCGGAGCTGAAAACATGGGATTCGCCTGCATCATGGGCAACTTCCAGAGCGAGCGTCTGGCCTTGGCGCTGATGGCCAACATGACCGCGCAACTGGCACTGGAAGAGAGTTTGAAGTGGGCGAAGGAGCGTGAGGCGTTCGGCAAACCCATCGGCAAGTTCCAGGTGATCAAGCATCGCCTCGCGGAAATGGCCACGGCGCTGGAGGTCTCACGGGAGTTCACCTACCGGCAGGCGGCGAAGATGGCGGCGGGGCAGAGCGTGATCAAGGAAATCTCCATGGCCAAAAACTTCGCCACGGACACCTCGGACCGCATCACCACCGAAGCGGTGCAGATTCTTGGCGGGTTGGGTTATATGCGCGAAAGTCTGGTGGAGCGGCTGTATCGGGATAACCGCATCCTGTCGATTGGCGGCGGGACGCGGGAAGTGATGAACGAGATCATCAGCAAGCAGATGGGACTTTAGATTTTGCAGTGAGGCTGGTGGCCCTTTCGCGAGCAAGCCCGCTCCCACATTCGATCGTGTTCCATCAGGGGAATACGGTCGAATGTGGGAGCGGGCTTGCTCGCGAAGGCGTAATGGCAGGCGCCGCTTACTTGTCGGTCAACGCAAACTGCGTCAGGCAGAACGTCGGAATCCCCATGTCCTCCAGACGCTGCGAACCACCCAGCTCCGGCAGATCGATGATCGCCGCCGCTTCATGAACGCGGGCGCCCATGCGGCGGATCAGGTTGGCCGCTGCGATCAGCGTGCCGCCGGTGGCGATCAGATCATCGAACATCACCACCGAATCGCCTTCGCACAGGCTGTCGGCGTGCACTTCCAGAAACGCTTCGCCGTACTCGGTCGCGTAACCTTCGGCCAGCACGTCCGCCGGCAGCTTGCCTTGCTTGCGGAACAGCACCAGCGGCTTGTTCAACTGATAGGCCAGCACCGAACCGATCAGAAAACCACGCGCATCCATCGCGCCGATGTGGGTGAAGTCGGCTTCCACGTACCGGTGGGCGAAGCTGTCCATCACCAGGCGCAAAGCCTTGGGCGACTGGAACAGCGGCGTGATGTCGCGAAAGATCACGCCCGGTTTCGGGAAATCGATCACAGGGCGGATCAGGGATTTGATGTCGAAGGAGTCGAAGACCATCGTCGAGGTGTCCTGGCAGGGCTGCAAACGGCGCAGTATACCCGCGGCTGAAACGATACGCTCGGCCGCGGGGCGAGATCAGACTTCGAGCGAGCCGCCGGCCAGGGCGCAGAGCTGGATCGGGTCGAGGATATGGATTTCCTTGCCTTCGGCGGCGATCAGTTCGTTCTGCTGGAAGCGGGTGAAGACCCGGGACACGGTTTCCACCGCCAGCCCCAGGTAGTTGCCGATTTCATTGCGCGACATGCTCAGGCGGAACTGGTTGGCCGAGAACCCGCGAGCGCGGAAGCGTGCAGACAGGTTGACCAGGAACGTGGCAATGCGCTCGTCGGCGGTTTTCTTCGACAGCAGCAACATCATTTGCTGATCATCGCGGATTTCCCGGCTCATTACACGCATCAACTGACGGCGCAGTTGCGGCAATTGCAGGGCCAGTTCGTCGAGGCGTTCGAACGGAATTTCACAAACCGAAGTGGTTTCCAGCGCCTGGGCGGAAACCGGGTGTTTCTCGGTGTCCATGCCGGACAGGCCGACCAGTTCGCTCGGCAGGTGGAAGCCGGTCAGTTGCTCTTCGCCGGTGTCGCTCAGGCTGAAGGTCTTCAGGGCGCCGGAGCGTACTGCATAAACGGAATCGAAGGTGTCGCCCTGGCGGAACAGGAACTCACCCTTTTTCAACGGGCGGCCACGTTTAACGATTTCGTCCAGCGCATCCATGTCTTCCAGATTCAGCGAAAGTGGCAGGCAGAGAGGGGCCAGGCTGCAATCCTTGCAATTAGCCTGGTTATGAGCGCGCAGTTTAACTGGCTCGGACATTTCTTAAATCCTTGTGGGAAAACACACATAAGGCGTAAGGGTAACCCAGCGGAGGACATTCAGGCCAGCGATTGCCTGCACGGCATAAAGCTGCAGGGACGACGGCCGATAAACAGGTATCTGACGGCTTGCAAGGAACCGCTTCGATGACTGCTATTGGTACGCTGCCCCCCGGTAACAACGGCGTTGCGTCGTTGCCGGAAAGTGCAGAGACCGCCCTCGGCCATAAGGCCGGCACAGATGAAGCATCATTGGGAACCCCGACCTTGGTCGAGGGCGTCAAAGTGTCGCTGTCCGGTGCCGCCATTGAAAAATCCGCCGGTGCCGGCGGGAAAAACCGTGATATCGAGGAAAGCGGTTTGCCGGAAAACGTTCAGCAATTGCTGAAGATGATTCGCAAGTTACGCCAGCAGATCGCCGAGAAGAACGCCCAGATCAACGCGCTGATGGCCAGCAAGACCCTCTCCAGCGAAGAGCGATTCGCCAAAATCTCGGCTCTCAAAGGCGCCATCTCTGCCCTCAACAACGGCCTGATCACCGCCAACCTGTCCCTGGCCAAGGTCATCGGCCAGTCGGGTCTGACCTCGGACCAGAACCTGAAAACCAACGCCTTGCTGATGAAAGGTTAAATCACCCGCGAGAACCGCTGACGGTTCTGCTGTTCCAGGTACGCATCGAACACCATGCACACCGAACGCACCAGCAATCGGCCGGCCGGCAGCACGGTGATGCGCTCGCGATCCAGTTCGATCAGCCCGTCCTGCGCCATGCCCTGCAACTGCGGCCAGAGCGCGCCGAAGTAACCCTGAAAATCGATGTTGAAACTGCGCTCGATCTCGGCGAAATCCAGGCTGAAGTTGCAGATCAGTTGCTGAATCACTGCGCGGCGCAGGCGGTCGTCGGCATTGCACACCAGGCCACGACTGGTGGCCAGTTGTGCGCCCGCGAGGGTGTTCTGGTAGTGATTGAGATCGCTGCTGTTCTGGCAGTACAGGTCGCCGATTTGACTGATCGCCGACACGCCCAGACCGATCAGGTCGCAATGACCGTGGGTGGTGTAGCCCTGGAAGTTGCGTTGCAGGGTCGATTCTTCCTGGGCAATCGCCAGCTCATCGTCGGGCAGGGCGAAGTGGTCCATGCCGATGTAGCGGTAGCCGGCAGCAGTCAGTTGTTCGATGGTGCGTTGCAGCATTTCCAGTTTTTGCGCCGGGCTCGGCAGTTCGTTGCCGTTGATCCGCCGCTGCGGCATGAAGCGTTCCGGCAGGTGCGCGTAGTTGAACACCGAGAGCCGGTCCGGTTGCAGGCTGATGACTTCCTCGACGGTGCGGGCGAAGTTGTCCGGCGTCTGTTTGGGCAAACCGTAGATCAGGTCGATGTTGATCGAGCGAAATTGCAGGGTACGCGCCGCGTCGATCACCGCGCGGGTTTCTTCCAGGCTTTGCAGTCGGTTGACCGCCCGTTGCACCGCCGGGTCGAGATCCTGCAGGCCGATGCTGACCCGGTTGAAGCCCAGCTCACGCAGCAGGCCCATGGTTGACCAGTCGGCTTCGCGCGGGTCGATCTCGATGCCATAGTCGCCAGAATCATCGTCCAACAGATTGAAATGCTTGCGCAGGTGCGCCATCAGTTGCCGCAATTCATCGTGGCTGAGAAAGGTCGGCGTGCCGCCACCAAAGTGCAGTTGCTCGACTTTCTGCGCCGGGTCGAGGTGGCAGGCGATCAGCTGGATTTCCTGCTCGAGCCGTTGCAGATACGGCAGTGCGCGGCCGCGATCCTTGGTGATGACCTTGTTGCAGGCGCAGTAGTAGCAAATGTTCGCGCAGAACGGCACGTGCACGTACAGCGACAGCGGGCGCAGGGCCTTGCGGCTGTCGCGCAGGGCGTGAAACAGGTCGAAGGTGCCGACCTGACTGTGAAATTGCACGGCCGTCGGGTACGAGGTGTAGCGCGGCCCCGCCAGGTCGTAGCGGCGGATCAAATCGGTGTCCCAACGAATGGCGTCGAGCATGCGGGCATTCCCCCGGATAGGCTGGCAGTGTGAGCGAGTCTAGGGGAGGGCGCGGCGGGGCATCTTGATTTGCATCAACGGGGATATGTGTGTTGCCAGTGCGGGCTTCTTCGCGAGCTTGCTCGCGATGGCCGCGCCGCCGATCAGTGGCCCATCAACCAGTGTTGGTGCGGCCCCGGCAGGGTCCAGATGCCGAACAGGATCACCAGCAGACCGCCGGCCATGCGCACGCTGCGTTTGCGCAACAGCGCCGTGACCCGCTCGGCTGCCAGCCCGGTGGCGAGCAACACCGGCCAGGTACCGAGCCCGAAGGCGAGCATCAACAATGCGCTGTCGACCGCATTGCCCTGGCTGGCCGACCACAGCAATGTGCTGTAAACCAGACCGCAGGGCAGCCAGCCCCACAGTGCGCCAAGCAGCAGGGCGCGGGGCAGGCTCGACACCGGCAGCAAGCGGTTGGCCACCGGTTGAATGTAACGCCATAGTCCGCGACCCAGGCTTTCGATGCGGGTCAGACCGCTCCACCAGCCCGCCAGATACAGGCCCATGGCGATCAGCAGCAACCCGGCCAAAAACCGCATGAACAGCGCGGCGGGACTGTTGGCCACCGCCCAGCCGGCCAGCCCGATCAGCAGACCGGCCGTGGCATAGCTGAGGATTCGTCCGAGGTTGTAGGCCAGCAGCAATCGAAAGCGTCGGCTGCGTTGTTCCTTGGGAATCGCCAGGGTCAGCGCGCCCATCAAGCCGCCGCACATGCCCAGGCAATGGCCGCCACCGAGCAGGCCGAGAATCAACGCAGACACCAGCAGCGGCGCCAGTTCAAGCATGGGGTGGCGCCTTGTCGTCCGGTTTGGCGGGGTTGGCTTCGTCCACAGCGGCGGTGTGGTTCGGGTCCTGGTCGTCGAACAGGATGCTGTGGGCCGGACCGTCGAGGTCATCGTACTGGCCGCTGTCCACCGCCCAGAAGAAGATGTAGACGGCGATGGCCACGATCAGCAGCGCGGCCGGGATCATCACGTAGAGAGCTGGCATCTGTACTCCATGCCCGTGCGGCTCAGGCCGGCAGCGGACGGGTTTCTGACGTGGTGTTGACGGCCGGCGCACTCGGCAGGCGAGTCAGGCGCAGGGCGTTGAGCACCACGGTCAGCGAACTGATCGACATGCCGACAGCGGCCCACACTGGCGTGATCCAGCCGAGGGCGGCGAACGGCAACATGAGGCCATTGTACAGCGCGGCCCACAACAGGTTCTCGATGATCACCCGACGGGTGCGGCGGGCCAGCGTGAAGGCCTGTACCAGCGCGTCGAGCCGGTTGGACAGCAGCACCGCATCGGCACTGGTTTTCGCCAGATCGGTGGCCGAGCCCATGGCCACGCTGATGTCCGCGGCAGCCAATACCGGCACGTCGTTGACCCCGTCGCCGAGCATCAACACCTTGCGGCCGGCCTTGTGCAGTTGTTGCAGTACTTGCAGCTTGTCGTCCGGACGCAAACCGCCCCGGGCCTCATCGATGCCCAGTTCGGCAGCGACACTGGCAACCATCGGCGAACTGTCACCCGACAGCAGCAGCGTGTGCCAGCCGCGGGCCTTGCACGCGGCGAGCAGCGCGGGGGCGTCGGCGCGCAGACGATCATCGAGGACGAACCAGGCCAACGGTCCCTGAGCGTCACCGAGCAACAACCATTGGCCCGGTTCGTCGGGCATTGATGGTACGGGCGCGCCGCTGAGATCACAGACAAAATCAGCCTGCCCAATGCGCAAACGCTGTTCTGCGACCAGGCCTTCAAGCCCGAGCCCCGGTGTGCTGTGAACCTCTTCGGCGGCCAGCGGCGCCCGGCCGAAGGCCCGGGCAATCGGGTGTTCCGAACGGTTCTCCAGCGCAGCGGCCAGGCTCAGGCACCGATCACTGTCGAGGGCGCCGAGCGGGCGGATCGAACGCAGCACCAGTCGGCCCTCAGTGAGGGTGCCGGTCTTGTCGAAAATCACCGTGTCGATCTGGTTCAGGCCTTCCAGCACATGGCCGCGTGTCAACAGCAGGCCGAGTTTGTGCAGGGTGCCGGTGGCGGCGGTGAGCGCGGTCGGCGTCGCCAGTGACAATGCGCATGGACAAGTGGCAACCAGCATCGCCAGAACGATCCAGAACGCTCGCGAAGAATCCAGTTCCCACCACAGCAGGCCGATGGCGGCCGCCGCAATCAACGACAGCAACAGAAACCATTGAGCGGCGCGGTCGGCGATTTCCGCCAGGCGTGGTTTCTCTGCCTGAGCGCGATCCAGCAAACGCACGATGGCCGACAGCCGCGTGTCCTGGCCGAGCGCCTGCACTTCAACAGTCAGCGCACCTTCTACGTTCAGCGTGCCGGCGGTGACGGCATCGCCCGGTGTGCGCGGTTGCGGCAGGTATTCGCCGGTCAGCAGCGATTCATCGATGCTCGACTGACCGTCGAGGATCTTGCCGTCCGCCGGCAGCACCGAGCCGGGCTGCACCAGTACGCGGTCGCCAAGACGCAGCTCGCTGAGCAGGATGCGTTCACTGTGGCCGGCGTCGTCGAGGCGCAGGCATGAGGCGGGCAACAGATTGACCAGTTGCGCGGTGGCAGCGGCGGTGCGTTCCCGGGCGCGGCGTTCGAGGTAGCGTCCGGCGAGCAGGAAAAGCGCGAACATCCCGACTGCGTCGAAATACAGTTCGCCGACCCCGGTGATCGAGGTCCAGATCCCGGCGATATAAGCCGCGCCGATCGCCAGCGAGACCGAAACGTCCATGGTCAGATGACGAGTGCGCAGATCGCGCATGGCCCCTTTGAAAAACGGCGCGCAGCTGTAGAACACAATCGGCGTGGTGAGGAACAGCGCGACCCAGCGCAGGATGGTGTGCAACTCCGGGCTGAGGTCAATGTTGAATTCCGGCCAGGTCGCCATGGTCGCCATCATGGCCTGGAACCACAGTAGCCCGGCAACACCGAGCTGACGCAGGGCCAGGCGGTTTTCACTGGCCAGTTGTTCGCTGGCGCGGTCGGCCTGATACGGGTGCGCGACGTAGCCGATGTGGCGCAGTTCGCCGAGGATCTGGCTCAGCGGCAACTGAGCGTCGGCCCAGCGCACGTGCAGGCGATGATTGGACAGGTTCAGCCGCGCCTCGGCCACGGCGGGCAGGGTGCGCAGGTGTTTCTCGATCAGCCAGCCGCACGCGGCGCAACTGATGCCTTCCATCAGCAGCGTGGTTTCCGCCAGCTCACCTTCGTGGCGCACGAAAGGTTGTTGCACGTCGGCGCGGTCGTACAGCGCCAGCTCGTCCACCAGTTGTACCGGCAGCGTCTCGGGATTGGCCGAGGCTTCGCTGCGGTGCTGGTAATAGCTTTCCAGTCCACCGGCGACGATGGCTTCGGCCACGGCCTGACAGCCGGGGCAGCAGAACTCGCGGGATTCCCCGAGCACGACAGCGGTGAAGCGGCTGCCGGACGGAACGGGCAGGGCGCAGTGGTAGCAGGGGATGGGGGTGGTCATGGCATTGTCGAGGGGATAAACCCTTGGAATCGAGTGGTCCGCTTGCCCTCACCCCAGCCCTCTCCCGGAGGGAGAGGGAGCCGATTGATGTGAGCCGGAAAAATGGGTTCAGTCAGCGCAATCGTCACTGGCGAATATCAAGTCTGCAAACACCCGAGATCAGTTCCCTCTCCAGGGGGAGAGGGGGCACTTGCAGGCTGCTTACTTCTTCAGGTCTTCAGCACCCTGCAGCGGCTCGTCGCCCAATAACAAATCCTTGTCATGACTGACCAACTCTTCCTCGAACATCCGCCACACGTGGTCGTCCTGAGTACCCAGCAACTCAACAAAACGTCGGCCTTCGATCTTGTCGCTCAACTGGCCGATGTACCGACCGGTTTCAGTCTCGCTGCGAGCCAGGACGATCTTGCGATCCTTGTCCGGCTGGGTCGGCGAGATCAGGTTCAGTTCCAGGGTTTTCGGCTGGCTGTCGCCGCTCAGGCGCAGGTCGACTTCGCCGGTGACGTCATCCAGGTGCACGGCAGCGCGCATCTTCAGGGTCTGCGCCAGCAGTTCACGGTCCAGCGAACGGTTGATGCCCTTGCCGGCCTCGTAGTAGTTGTCGTTGACCAGGTTGTCCGGGTTGTTCACCGCGATGGTCACCATGGACAGGGTCAGGGTCACCGAGCAGGCCAGAATCCCGATGATGATCCACGGCCAGAGATGCTTGTACCAGGGGCTTGCGGCGTTTGCTGCGGGCATGTTCAGTTCTCTCAACGATTCTGTGGGCCGATGAACCGGCTCTTGGCTTCTACGTGGACGCTGTCGTCATCGGCATCCTTGAGGATGAATTTCACCTCGTTGGTGCTCGACGGCAGTTGTTCGGGCGCACTCGACAGTTCGACCGGCATGCTGAAGATTTCCCCGGCCGGCACTTTGATCTCGCGCTTGCCTTGCAGGCGCAGATCCGGCAAACCGGCGGCTTCCAGCACATACGTGTGGTCGCGCTGATCCTTGTTCATGATCTTCAGGCTATAGACGTTTTCGATCCGGCCTTCGGCGTTTTCGCGGTACAGCACGCGGTCCTTGCTGACGTCGAAACCGACCAGCGAACGCATGAAGAACGCTGTCACCAGCAAGCTGATCATCGCCAGCAGCACCACGGCATAACCGATCAGGCGCGGACGCAGTTTATGGGTTTTCTGCCCGGACAGGTTGTGTTCGGTGGTGTAGCTGATCAGCCCGCGCGGGTAGTCCATCTTGTCCATGATGCTGTCGCAGGCATCGATGCACGCGGCGCAGCCAATGCACTCGATCTGCAGGCCGTCGCGGATGTCGATGCCGGTCGGGCAGACCTGGACGCACATGGTGCAATCGATGCAATCGCCCAGGCCCTGGGCCTTGTAGTCGACGCCTTTCTTGCGCGGGCCACGGCTTTCGCCGCGACGCGGGTCGTAGGAAACGATCAGGGTGTCCTTGTCGAACATCACGCTCTGGAAGCGCGCATACGGGCACATGTAGATGCACACCTGCTCACGCAGCCAGCCGGCGTTGCCGTACGTGGCGAGGGTGAAGAAACCGACCCAGAAATACGACCAGCCATCGGCTTGCCCTGTGAAGAAGTCGAACACCAGTTCGCGGATCGGCGAGAAATAGCCGACGAAGGTCATGCCGGTGACGAAACCGATCAGCAGCCACATGGCGTGCTTGGCGAACTTGCGCAGGAACTTGTTGGCACTCATGGGTGCCTTGTCGAGCTTGATGCGCTGGTTGCGGTCGCCTTCGGTGACCTTTTCGCACCACATGAAAATCCATGTCCACACGCTTTGCGGACAGGTATAGCCGCACCAGACCCGGCCGGCGTACACCGTGATGAAGAACAGGCCGAACGCGGCAATGATCAGCAGGCCCGAAAGCAGGATGAAATCCTGCGGCCAGAAGGTGGCGCCAAAGATGAAGAACTTGCGCTCCGGCAGGTTCCACCACACGGCCTGGTGGCCGCCCCAGTTCAACCACACCGTACCGAAGTACAGCAGGAACAGCGCCGTTCCACCCATCATCCGCAGATTGCGGAACAGGCCGGTGAAAGCACGGGTGTAGATTTTTTCTCGAGAGGCGTAAAGGTCGACGCTGTTGTTCGCGTTCTTGCTGGGTGGCGTGACGTCGTGTACCGGAATCTGGTTGCTCATCATTGCATCCCACGGCAGTGGAAAAATGCCTCGGTCGATACGTGCCGGCCGGGGTCAGAAAGGGTGTTGCGGTGGCGCAATGATACGCCTGTGATGCCGACGAACGGGTGCGACCTTTGGTCGCGTTGGGCAAAATCAATTGATGGTGTAATGACTTGAATCAATTGACTTGTAAGGGATTACCCTTTTTGCCCGGCTATGACTGAGTCTAGGCGATCCGTCGCCGTTGCGCTGCCTGGTGATCTGCGTGGCTGAAAATAGGCTCGTTGCTGTCCGGTTGTCCAGACTTCGAGAAACAGGGATGAAGTAAGAAGTTCTGGTTTCTGTTAGTTGCATGTCTGAAACAAGTTTATTTAATTGTCTGTGTTGTGTGCTTTGAAAGGTTCCGTTTAATCGAATATGTTTGCGGCTGGCGATATTCAGTTGCCAGTTCGTATTCGAGTTAAATGGAGTTTCAAGGTTATGGCTTTAAATGGAGTTGTAAGGTTTCTGCTGGGTGTCTGTTTGTTTTCTTCTGTTACTTTGGCTCATGCCGTTGAGGGCATGCCACGGCATATGGTGTTCGCGTCCGATACGCAATATCCGTGGACCGACAAGACTGACAGCGGAGAGCCGGAATCCGATGCGGACTTCGAAAAGCGCGCCAAGTGGCTGGTGGACAGCCAGTTAGGCAGTATTGCCGAGTTTCGAAATGCCCACGGGGGGCAGGCGGCAGTCCCGTTGATGATCAATGGTGACATGACCGCTTTCGGTCACGGTTGGCAGCGCTCGTATATGAAGTCGGCCCTGCAAAAGTACTTCAAGGACGATTATCTGTATGGTTTGGGTAATCATGATTACGAGAATAACGTGGACGACTGTTTCAGCAATAGTTGTGCGGCGGGCAGTGTTGTCGAGTTCAATGAACATCATAAGGGTAAGGTGGATAACTTTGATCTCAAGGTGACGGGTGCTTTTTTGGGTGTTCGCTATTCGGGCAGTCTCGCCTACTCGAAAAGCATCGGCGAAGTTCACCTTGTGCAGCTTAATAATGAACCCACCTACACCACGAAGATCGCTCATGCATTGAATCCGACAACCTTCAATATCACCAGCGCACTGGACTGGCTGGAAAACGATTTGAGGGTGGCGAGAGCCCAGGGTTACGCGATCATCATCAACATGCACAAGTGGGATGACTGGCAGGGAGACTGGCAACAGGAGCAACGCTTTCTGGACATGGTCGAAAAGTATCAAGTCACCGCCATCTTTGCAGGTCATTACCATAGGCGAGGGGGTGGCAAGCGCTGGATGGGTCAGGTGCCGATGTTTCTCAGCGGCGCAACGTCCCAGCAGACGTACCTGACCGCCAGCTTCTCAGGTGATCGCAAGCAGTTGCAGGTCAACCTGATCGAGAACAATGACTGGAAAAACCCGCGTTTCGTGCACTCGGTTCCGGTGAAGTCCATCTGGGCCAATCGGCCTGAGTAATGTCCGGTTCACCGCCTTCATTGGTTTTATCCAGAGCACCGGACTTTATTCAAGGATGACAATGTATGAACGAAAGCACTCTCAAGGCACTTGGCGTTACTCAGGAAGCAATTGATGCACTGAACGTCGTTCTCAATAGCGCCATTCCGGGCGTCTCCGTTGCCGCCGCGCACTTGAAAGCGGCGCTGGCAGCGCTTGAGTCGGCCGACGCTGCAGAGCAGACGAAGGAGCCGGCCAGACAACACAAACCTTCGGGCCTGGACAGTCTTGGCGCAGGCAATATTCTTTGAATCAATAGAGAGGAAACAAAAAGGCCCCGCCAGTTCTCACTGGCGGGGCCTTTTTTCGCTTCAAGCGTCGGCCTTACTGAGCCTCGGCTTCCGGTGTTTTTTCACCGTGAGACAGGCTGTAAACATAAGCCGCCAGCAGGTGAACCTTGTCGTTGCCTTGCAGTTGTTCCTGAGCAGGCATCTGGCCCTGACGGCCGTAACGGATGGTCTGCTGCAGTTGGGCGAAGCTCGAACCGTAGATGAACGCGGCCGGGTGGGTCAGGTTGGGGGCGCCCATGGCTGGCGTACCTTTACCTTCCGGACCGTGGCAGGCCACGCAGTTGGCAGCGAACAGCTTCTGGCCGTTGGCCAGATCTGCCTTGGTGCCTTCCGGCAGCTTGCGGCCATCCAGATTGGTCAGCACGAACGCGGCCACGTCGGCCACGCCTTGCTCACCGATCACTTCAGCCCAGGCCGGCATCACCGCGTGACGACCGCCCATGATGGTGGTCTTGATGGTTTCCGGCTCGCCGCCCCAGCGCCAGTCGGCGTCGGTCAGGTTCGGGAAACCATAAGCGCCCTTGGCGTCGGAACCGTGGCAGACCGAGCAGTTGGAGGCAAACAGACGGCCACCCATCTTCAGGGCTTGCGGATCCTTGGCCACTTCTTCGATCGGCATGGCAGCGAACTTGGCGAAGATCGGACCGAACTTGGCGTCCGAGCGCGCCATTTCCTTTTCCCACTCGTGAACGCCGGTCCAGCCAGTCTGGCCGTTGGCGAACGCGGTCTGCTTCTCGGTATCGAGGTAGTTGTAGCCCGGCAGCAGGCCTTTCCAGTTGCCCAGGCCCGGGTACAGCACCAGATAACCCAGCGCAAACACGATGGTGCCCACGAACAGCATGAACCACCATTTCGGCAGCGGGTTGTCGTACTCCTCGATCCCGTCGAAGGAGTGGCCGACCGTCTCGTCGGTCTGCTCGGTGCGCTGGCCCTTGCGGGTCGACAGCAACAGCCAGGTCAGGGAAAAGATCGTACCGAGACTGAGGACTGTGACGTACAGACTCCAGAATGTAGTCATTCTTTGTTACTCCTAGAAGCTTGCTCGACGTGCTTGATGGCTTCGGGATCATCCGCGAAGGGCAGCAAGGTCGCGTCTTCAAACTCCGACTTGCGCTTGGGGCTGAACACCCACAACGCCAGGCCGATGAAGGCAACCATCACGACAACGGTGCCCAGGCCTCGAATCATCCCGATATCCATTAAGAATCACCGTTTGCTTTTGATGATGGTGCCCAGGCCTTGCAGATAGGCCACCAGCGCGTCCATTTCGGTTTTGCCCTTCACGGCATCCTTGGCACCGGCGATGTCTTCGTCGGTGTAAGGGACGCCGAGCGTGCGCAACACTTCCATTTTTTTGGCCGTGTCTTTGCCGTCGAGCTTGTTTTCTACGAGGAACGGGTAGGCCGGCATTTTCGACTCGGGGACGACGTTGCGCGGGTTGTACAAGTGCGCACGCTGCCAGTCATCGGAGTAACGACCGCCGACGCGGGCCAGGTCCGGGCCGGTACGCTTGGAACCCCACAGGAACGGGTGATCCCAGACGCTTTCACCGGCGACCGAGTAGTGGCCGTAGCGTTCGGTTTCGGCACGGAACGGACGGATCATCTGCGAATGGCAGCCGACACAGCCGTTGGCGATGTAAACGTCGCGGCCTTCCAGTTCAAGGGCAGTGCGCGGCTTCATGCCTTCGACCGGCTTGTTGGTGACGTCCTGGAAGAACAGCGGAACGATTTGGGTCAGGCCACCGACGCTGACGGCGATGACCATGAAGAAAGCCAGCAGGCCAATATTCTTCTCGACAGCTTCATGCTTCATCAGTGAGCTCCAACTACGGCGATCTTGGCGGCGGCTTCAGCTTCAGCCGGGTCCGAGGCGCGAACGGTGCGCCACACGTTGTAGGCCATCAACAGCATGCCGCTGGCAAAGAACGCACCGCCCAGGGCGCGAACGATGTAGCCAGGGTGGCTGGCCTGCAGCGCTTCGACGAACGAGTAGGTGAGGGTGCCGTCATCGTTGATTGCACGCCACATCAGGCCTTGGGTGATGCCGTTGACCCACATCGATGCGATGTACAGCACGGTACCGATGGTCGCGAGCCAGAAGTGCGCGTTGATCAGACCGACGCTGTGCATCTGTGCGCGGCCGAACAGTTTCGGGATCATGTGGTAGATCGCGCCGATCGAGATCATCGCGACCCAGCCCAGAGCGCCGGCGTGTACGTGGCCGATGGTCCAGTCGGTGTAGTGCGAGAGCGAGTTGACGGTCTTGATCGCCATCATCGGACCTTCGAAGGTCGACATGCCGTAGAACGCCAGCGATACCACGAGGAAACGCAGGATCGGGTCGGTGCGCAGCTTATGCCAGGCGCCCGACAGGGTCATCATGCCGTTGATCATGCCGCCCCAGCTTGGCGCCAGCAGGATGATCGACATCGCCATGCCCAGCGATTGTGCCCAGTCCGGCAGTGCGGTGTAGTGCAGGTGGTGGGGACCTGCCCAGATGTACAGAGTGATCAGCGCCCAGAAGTGCACGATCGACAGACGATAGGAGTAGATCGGACGCTCGGCCTGTTTCGGCACGAAGTAATACATCATCCCCAGGAAGCCGGTGGTCAGGAAGAAGCCCACGGCATTGTGGCCGTACCACCACTGGATCATTGCGTCGGTTGCGCCCGAGTAGGCCGAGTAGGACTTGAACAGGCTGACCGGCAGCGACATGTGGTTGACGATGTGCAGCATCGCGGTCACGACGATGAACGCACCGTAGAACCAGTTACCGACATAGATGTGCTTGGTTTTGCGCTTGGTGATGGTGCCGAAGAACACCAGACCGTAGGTGACCCAGACAATGGCCAGCAAAATGGCGAGAGGCCATTCCAGTTCCGCGTATTCCTTGGTGGTGGTGTAACCCAGCGGCAAGGTAATGATCGCGCCGACGATCACCGCTTGCCAGCCCCAGAAGGTGAAGGCCGCGAGGCTGTCGGAAATCAGTCGCGTCTGGCAGGTTCGCTGCACGACATAGTAGGAAGTGGCAAACAGTGCACAACCACCGAAGGCGAAAATCACCAGGTTTGTGTGCAACGGGCGCAGGCGTCCAAAGCTCGTCCACGGCAGACCGAAGTTCAACTCCGGCCAGACCAGTTGCGAGGCGATGAAGACACCGAGCCCCATGCCAAGGATCCCCCAGACCACCGTCATGATGGCGAACTGGCGGACTACCTTATAGTTATAAGCAGTCGGACTGATTGCTGTGCTCATTCTAAGGTTCCACGGTTTGGGTGTTTTATTAGGATTAAAATCGGCCGCAAGTATGTAGAAAGCAGGGGGTCAATGCAACGCGCCATGACCTGGGTCAATGCTTTCCAACGCTGATTCTGCGGCCTTTCCATGCGCCGCGTAAGGACAAAATTGCCCTCGGGCAAAATGTCGCAGCGGACGAAAAAAGCGAGGGGTTCCGGTCGGATGTAACGGGGTGTGTTCGAACGCTCGGTTCGGGTGACGGACGGTAATCGGCACGACAGCCGGTATCTACCGGCCTTTGCGGCCATGTCAGTCAGCCGATTCGTTCAACGCCTCGCTCAGGGTCGACCTGGAACCGGCACGGGCCAGTCCGCATCGAGCAAGCGTAGACCCGAATCCGGGTAACCGAAAGGAGAGGGTGTGAAGGGGTGCGACAATGCGTCGCAAAGAGGCTGGAAACTGCCGCACTGGAAACGTGCGGCAGTGTTGTGCTCAATGATTACTGTTTTTTGTCTTCAGTGATCAGTTTTTCTGTATTCAATCCATGGCTCAGGCTGTACACATAAGCGGCCAGCAATTGCACTTTATCGTTGCCCAGCAGCTCGTTCTGAGCCGGCATGTGACCCTGACGACCATGGCGGATGGTCTGCTCAAGCTGGGTCAGGCTGGTGCCATAGATAAATCCGGCCGGGTGCGTCAGATTCGGCGCACCCATGGCTTCAGTGCCCTGGCCGGTTGCCCCATGACAGGCTACGCACATGGTGCTGAACGTCTGCTGTCCGGCTTGCAGGTCGGCCTTGTTGTCCGCCGGCAGTGGCAGCCCGGCCAGTTCGTGACGAACATAGGCGGCGACGTTCTTCACGCCAACCTCGCCGAGGGATTCGCCCCAGGCCGGCATCGCCGCCATCCGGCCACCCATGATGGTGGTCTTGATGGTTTCGGCGCTGCCGCCCCAACGCCAGTCTTTGTCGGCGAGGTTAGGGAAACCGAACGCGCCCTTGGCGTCCGAGCCGTGGCACACCGAGCAGTTGGAGGCGAACAGGCGGCCGCCCATTTTCAGCGCCTGAGGATCCTTCGCCACTTCTTCCACCGGCATGGCGGCGAATTTGGCGAAGATCGGCCCGAATTTGGCGTCAGCCTTGCTCATTTCCTTTTCCCACTCATGGACGCCGGTCCAGCCGTCCTCGTAGCCGGGCAGGATGCCTTTCCAGTTGCCCAGGCCTGGATAAAGGATCAGATAACCCACGGAAAACACCAGCGTGCCGGCGAACAGCATGAACCACCACTGCGGCAGCGGGTTGTCGTACTCCTCGATGCCGTCGAAGCTGTGGCCCATGGTCTGGTCGACGCTGCCCTTGGTCTCGCCCCGACGGGTGCCGACCAGCAGCCAGGTCAGGCCGATCAGGCTGCCGATGGTCAGTACGCAGATCCACGTACTCCAGAAGGTGGTCATGGCCGGGTACTCCTTGTTTCAGATGCTTGGGTTGGGTCGGGTTGCGGCTCGTCGGCAAACGGCAGCAGGCGCGCTTCGGCGAATTCCGGCGTGCGCTTGCGGTTGAACACCCACAGGGTCAGGCCGACGAAGGCCACGAACACCACGACCGTGCCGAGGCCGCGAATCAGCCCCGCGCTCATTTCAATGACCATCGCACTCACCTCTTGCTCTTGATCGCAGTGCCAAGCACTTGCAGGTAGGAGACGAGGGCGTCCATTTCGGTCTTGCCCTTGAGGCTGGCCACCGCGCCGCTGATGTCGTCGTCGGTGTACGGCACGCCGAGGGTGCGCATGGCCTTGAGCTTGGTTTCGGTGTGGCTGCTGTCGACCGGTTGCGTGACCAGCCATGGGTAGGCCGGCATTTTCGATTCCGGTACAACGTTGCGCGGGTTGTACAAGTGCGCACGGTGCCAGTCATCCGAGTAACGCGCGCCGACCCGGGCCAGGTCCGGACCGGTACGTTTCGAACCCCACAGGAACGGGTGATCCCACACGCTCTCGCCGGCCACCGAGTAGTGCCCGTAGCGTTCGGTTTCGGCGCGGAACGGACGGATCATCTGCGAGTGGCAACCGACGCAGCCTTCGCGGATGTAGATGTCACGGCCTTCCAGTTGCAGCGCGGTGTAGGGCTTCATGCCTTCCACCGGTTTGTTGGTCACGTCCTGGAAGAACAGCGGGACGATCTGGGTCAGGCCGCCGATGCTCACGGCGAACACCATCAGCAGCATCAGCAGGCCGACGTTCTTTTCAATCGTTTCGTGTTTCATGGCGGACTCCTCAGGCCATCTGCGCGGCAGCAACGACATCAGCAGGCTGCGAGGCCCGCACGGTGCGCCAGGTGTTGTAAGCCATCAGGAACATGCCGCTGAGGAAGATCGCCCCGCCAATCAGCCGCACGACGAAGCCTGGGTGGCTGGCCACCAGGGTTTCGACGAAGGAGTAGGTCAGCGTGCCGTCCTCGTTGACTGCGCGCCACATCAGGCCCTGGGCTATGCCGTTGACCCACATCGAGGCGATGTAGAGCACGGTGCCGATGGTCGCGAGCCAGAAGTGCGCGTTGATCAGGCCGATGCTGTGCATCTGCTCTTTGCCGAAGATTTTCGGGATCATGTGGTACAGCGCGCCGATGGAAATCATCGCCACCCAGCCGAGCGCGCCGGCGTGTACGTGGCCGATGGTCCAGTCGGTGTAGTGGGAGAGGGCGTTCACCGTCTTGATCGCCATCATCGGACCTTCGAAGGTCGACATGCCGTAGAACGCCAGCGACACCACCAGGAAGCGCAGGATCGGGTCGCTGCGCAACTTATGCCAGGCGCCCGAGAGGGTCATCATGCCGTTGATCATGCCGCCCCAGCTCGGCGCCAGCAGTACCAGCGACATCACCATGCCCAGCGACTGCGCCCAGTCCGGCAGCGCGGTGTAGTGCAAGTGGTGGGGACCTGCCCAGATGTACAGGGTGATCAGTGCCCAGAAGTGCACGATCGACAGGCGATACGAATACACCGGACGTTCGGCCTGTTTCGGCACGAAGTAGTACATCATCCCGAGGAAACCGGCGGTGAGGAAAAAGCCTACGGCGTTGTGGCCGTACCACCATTGCACCATCGCGTCGGTTGCACCGGCGTACACCGAGTAGGACTTGGTGAAGCTCACCGGCAACTCAAGGTTGTTGACGATGTGCAGGATCGCCACGGTGATGATGAACGCGCCGAAGAACCAGTTGCCCACGTAAATGTGCTTGGTCTTGCGCTGCATGATGGTGCCGAAGAACACGATGGCGTAGGCGACCCAGACGATGGTGATCAGGATGTCGATCGGCCATTCCAGCTCGGCGTACTCCTTGGAACTGGTGTAACCCAGTGGCAGGCTGATGGCCGCCAGCAGAATCACCAGTTGCCAGCCCCAGAAGCAGAAGGCGGCGATTTTCGGCGCAAACAGTTGGGTCTGGCAGGTGCGCTGCACCGAGTAGAACGAACTGGCGAACAAGGCACAGCCGCCGAACGCGAAGATCACCGCGTTGGTGTGCAGCGGGCGCAGGCGTCCGAAGCTGGTCCACGGCAGGTTGAAGTTGAGTTCGGGCCAGACCAATTGAGCCGCGAGAAAAACCCCGAGCCCCATGCCGACGATGCCCCACACCACCGTCATAATGGCGAATTGGCGGACCACCTTGTAGTTGTAGGCGGTACTGATAGAAGTGTTCATGGTTCCCCATCCACGGTTCAGCCGAAGTGAGCGCCAACAGCGCGTCCTTCGCCTGGAGTTATAGGCAGACTAAAAGCGAGGCAAGCATGGACAAACAGCACAAGGCCAGTATTGACGGGGATCAATGGGCGCAGTGCCTGCGGGATCACGGGTGGCTTTGGGATGCGGCTGTTGGTGAGGCTTCGGCGACGCTGATCTTGGCGCATGGGGCGGGGGCGCCGATGGATAGCGACTGGATGAACGATATGGCTGGGCGCCTTGCTGGGCTTGGTATCAACGTGTTGCGGTTTGAGTTTCCTTATATGGCGCAGCGGCGGGTTGATGGGGTCAAGCGGCCGCCGAATCCTGCGGGGAAATTGCAGGAGTGCTGGCGTGAGGTTTATGGCTTGGTGCGACTTCATGTCGCTGGTCTGCTCGCGATTGGCGGGAAGTCCATGGGGGGGCGGATGGCTAGTTTGCTGGCTGATGAGCTTGGCGCTGATGCTTTGGTTTGTCTGGGGTATCCGTTTTATGCGGTGGGGAAACCGGAGAAGCCTCGGGTTGAGCATTTGGCTGCTTTGCGGACTCGGACGTTGATTGTTCAGGGGGAGCGGGATGCTCTGGGGAATCGGGACGCTGTCGAAGGGTATTCCTTATCGCCGAGTATTGAAGTGTTTTGGCTGGCGGCGGGGGATCATGATTTGAAGCCGCTCAAGGTTTCCGGGTTTACGCATGAGCAGCATTTGGCTTCGGCGGCGGAGAGGGTTGCCGGGTTTCTTCGTTGAGGGTTTTTTGGGGGGCATATCCGTTGCTGCGGTTATGGCTGCTTAGGGTTCCGCCCTTACGGCGGGTCACTTTTGGCAAACGCCCCAAAAGTAACCAAAAGGTCTTGCTCCTACGTCCGGCCCGCTCGCTGAGGCTCGGGGTCCCTTCGCTCCGGGATTCATCCGGGGGGCATCGCCTACGGTTTGCTTCGCTGCACCTCCTCTCGATGTGTTTGGCTTCGCCAAACGGTCGCTGCGCTCCCACCCCCGGATGAATCCCTCCACTCAGCCTTCCGACGTCGCCCGTGGATCAAGATCAAAAGCGGTACTCGAGCTAACGCTCATCGTTTTGAGTGGTTAAGGGCCGATTGAAGTGCTGTTCAAAACCTGAGTTCAACTCGGTATCCCACGTCGGCGTACCTCGTCCAAACACCTCGGTCAGTCCCCTCTCCCACGGGGAGAGGGCTAGGGTGAGGGGGAGGGTTTGACTGACACACCACAAAAACCGAAAGCTCCCCCAGCCCAGCATTTCCAGCGCATAAACACGATCGCGTAACCACGTTTAAAGTACACGAACCGTTACGCCATAAGGGCTACAACACCTTGCGTCGTTGCCTACGCGTACGCCAGAATCCGCCGGCTTACGCGGCTATGGGGCGGGCTATATCGTTTCCCTGTCACTGAAAAACAGTGATCGGGTTTGGTAGCCCGTCTGTAATAGCTGTGTGGCAACACCGTATGCAGTCCCTTTCTTGGGGCTCGGTTTTATGGTGGTCATGCGTGGGGCTCATTCGTGGGCGCCGGGTTCCTATTGCAGCCGGTCTACCAACCCGCGTATGGCCGCCACCCATCGTTTGGTAGCGTGGGTGATGGCTCCTTGAAGTCTGCGATAGGAGTTACATCTATGTTCAAAGTCACACCCAACCCACCAGAAACCGATTCAATCCCCTACGACGCCGCACTCGAAGCCGAAAACATAAAAACGGCAACCGAGCGGGCGATCAATCATTACCTTGATCCTGGGGCGCAGAAGACATCCAAGCCATCGCGCAAGCCCGGCAGGATTTATCTGGTCAATCCAACGGTGGATGACGAGACGCTGCTGGTCGAAGCCTGCGAAACGCTGTCGTCGGCCAGTGACATGGCCCGGGTTATTGGCGACACCGTCGATCCGTCGCAGCGCAAGGCGATGCAGATACTGCAGCAGGTCATCATGCTGAGTGAGCTGCTGGTCAATCGTGTGCTGGATAACCATCACGTCTCGCGGTAGTTGCGGCCTCGGTGAGGGGCTTGCCCCCTCACTGCCAGGCAGCCGTCTATAAAAATCCTCAAGCGACTCTTTCCGGAGTTCCAGCTGATGTCCAAGACCGTCATTCCACCGGTAGAAGATCCGGTGTCCCCGTACGAATTTCCCGATTCAAGAAAACTCCACGACGCCGCCGAACGCGCCCTCGACTATTACCTGACCCCCGCAGCCCAAATCATGGCCACGCCTTACACCCCAAACGACATGTTCATGGTCAACCCGCAAACCGACACGGAGTCCTTGCTGGCCAACGCCTGCGAATCCCTCGCGTCAGCCACGGTCATGCTCGGTGACTTCGCCGGCCTGCTGGAAGGGCCGAACCGCAAAACCCTGTTGGGCATTGCGCAGGTGGTGATGTTGGGCGAGTTGGCGGTGAATCAGGCGTTGGATAACCTCGTGCCAAAAGAGTAAGTAACAAGGCAAAAAAAAACCGGAAGCTCTCGCTATCCGGTTTTTTTTGTATTGCAGAACAATCAGCGGTTAAACCGCTCCACCAACGAGTATTGCGTGTTGGCAGTCTTCGTCAGCTCTTCACTCAGCAACGCCGAGTTATGCGCCTGTTCCGAGGTCTGGTCCGCCAGTTCCGAAATGTTGCTGATGTTGCGGCTGATTTCTTCAGCCACGGCACTTTGCTCTTCGGTCGCGGCGGCGATCTGGGTGGTCATGTCCGTGATGTTGGCCACCGCTTCGCTGATGCCCACCAGTGCCTGATCCGCTTCCAGCACCCGCGCTACGCCTTCTTCCGCCTGGCGATGGCCGGCTTCCATGGTTTGTACGGCGCTGGACGCAGTCTGTTGCAGCTTGGCGATCAGGGCGTGGATCTGGCCGGTGGATTCGCTGGTGCGTTGTGCCAGTTGGCGGACTTCGTCGGCAACTACCGCAAAACCACGGCCCATTTCACCGGCACGTGCTGCTTCAATCGCGGCGTTGAGGGCCAGCAGGTTGGTCTGGTCGGCGATGCCTTTGATCACGTCGACCACGCCGCCGATTTCGTCGCTGTCCTTGGCCAGTTGCGTGACGGTCAGGCCGGTTTCACCGACCACCACCGACAGGCGCTGGATGGCTTCGCGGGTTTCGCCGGCGATGTCGCGGCCGCGACCGGTCAGGCGATTGGCTTCCTGGGTGGCGTCGGCGGTGCGTTGGACATGGCTCGCCACTTCTTGCGTGGTGGCGGCCATCTGGTTGACGGCGGTGGCGACCTGTTCGGTTTCCACGCGCTGGCGTTCCAGACCGCTGGAGCTGTTGTGCGCCAGGGCGTCGGACTGTTTGGCCTGATCGGTCAGGTGCTCGGCGGTGTCCTGCAGACGGGTCAGGCAGGTTTTCAGTCGGGCTTCCTGGCTGAGGATCGACATTTCCAGACGCGCCTGGGCGCCACGGCTGTCGGTGTACATCTGCGCGATCAACGGGTCGGACGTGGTCTGCTCGGCCAGACGCAGCAGGCGCTTGAGCCCGCGTTGCTGCCATTGCAGGCCCAACAGACCCAGCGGCACCGACAGACCGGCGGCGAGGGCAAAACCCCAATGCGAGTTCAGGGTGGCGCCGATCATGAAACTCAACTGGCTGACCAGAATGAACGGCAGCCAGTCCTGCACGATCGGCAGCCATTTGTCGCTTGAAGGAATCGCCGACTTGCCCTGGTTGATGCGTTGGTAGAGCGCTTCGGCACGGCGGATCTGTTCGGCGGTGGGTTTGACCCGCACCGACTCGTAACCGATCACCTGACTGCCATCGAACACCGGCGTTACATAGGCGTTAACCCAGTAATGGTCACCGGATTTGCAGCGGTTCTTGACAATGCCCATCCATGGCAAGCCTTGTTTCAGTGTGCCCCACATATGCGAAAACACCGCCGCCGGGACGTCGGGGTGACGAACCAGGTTGTGCGGCGCACGGATCAGTTCCTCACGCGAGAACCCGCTGATTTCGACGAAAGCGTCGTTGCAGTAGGTGATCACGCCCTTGGCGTCGGTTGTGGAAATCAACCGTTGCTGAGCCGGGAAAGTCCGTTCGCGTTGTGTAATGGGCTGGTTGTTACGCATGGTTTTTCAATCCGCAAGGCTTTGAAAGGTTGTCGGCGGGGTCGGCCATTTATTGAAGTTTTTTTTCATTTATCAGTACGGCGTCGCAAAACGGGCCTTGCTTCAACCCGCGAGCATCGGATAAGTGAACAGGCCGAAATGCAGCAGGTTCAGGCCAAAATGCGTGGCGATCGCTGCAGCAAGCCCGCCAAATCGGTAGGCCAGACCATAGCCGACACCCGCCAGGCCCGCCAGCAACACCCATTGCCAGCCAGCGCCCACATGCACCAGGCCGAACAGCAGGGACGCGAGCAGCAGCGCGAGGTTGTCGCCGTAGGGCAGGTGTTTGAAACGCCGGCTGAGGCCACCCTGTATATAGCCGCGAAACAGCGCCTCTTCGACCAACGTCACCAGCAGCAGATTGTTCAGCACCCACAGCCACGCCTGATCCGGCCATTTCGGTGCCCAGGTGATCATGCCCAGCAACACCGCGCCGCCCAGCGCCAGAATCACACTCAACGTCAGTGCCAGCGCGGTGGCGTAGACCGTCAGGCGCAACGAGCGCCGCGCGACGATCCACGGGCAAACCAGCAACAGCCAGAAGCCGATCAGCGGTTTGTCGAGATTCACGAACATCGAGAACGGCACGGCGTTGTCAGTGAAACGTTGCGCGGGGATGGCCCGGCCGTTGTAGAAACCCGGCAGCCAGTGCATGGCCAGCGCCACGGCCAGCACGATAAACAGGCCATGGCCGAGAAAACGCCCCACCGGTACGGTTTGCTGGCGCACGGCGTAACCGGCGAAAACCAGCAGTGCAATGGAGATCAGCGCCAGCCAGCCGAGTTGGCCGAAGCTCAGCGCCAATCCGTAACCAAGGCTGAGAAGCCCGAGATAGAGCCATGGCAGAGCTGTCATGGAAAGTCCTTGTGCACGATTTGTGGACAGGCTTTCTACACGGCTGGGGGCGAGGGGACAAGTGAAGGTGTGGCGAGAAACCGGGACAACTCGCAAACCTGTGGCTGACACTGAGACCTGTGAGAGACCTGTGGGAGCTGGCTTGCCAGCGATGGCGTCTGCACAGTCGACATCTTCATTAACTGACTCACCGCTATCGCTGGCAAGCCAGCTCCCACAAGTTCTCGGGTGTGGCTGAAATGTCAGCGCAGGTTGAGTTTCGCCGCCGCACGCTCGGTGATTTCAGTACGCAACTTCAGCGAAGGCGCCGCGCGCTTGCGGGCCTCTTCAACAACAGCACTCGGCGCCGTCTCCGGGCTACCCGCATCAAACGGCGGCGCCGGCGCATATTCCAGCTGCAACTGCACCAGTTGCGCCGTGTCGACGCCCACCAGCTCCTGCGCCAGGGTCAGGGCAAAATCGATCCCGGCCGTGATGCCGCCCCCGGTGAACAGATTGCCGTCGCGCACCACCCGATCCTTCACCGGGATTGCGCCCAATGTCGGCAGCAGATCGTGATAAGCCCAGTGCGTGGTCGCCCGTTTGCCCTGCAACAGTCCCGCCGCGCCAAGCACCAGCGAACCGGTGCACACCGACGTCACGTAACGCGCCTGCGCGGCTTGCGCCTTGATGAACGCCAGCGTCTGCTCATCCTCCATCAACGGCCCGACCCCGGCGCCGCCGGGTACGCAGATCACGTCCAGATCCGGGCAATCCTCGAACGTGGTGGTGGGTTTCAGCACCAGCCCGGTGCTGGAAGTCACCGGCACCAGATCTTTCCAGACCAGATGCACTTGCACGTCCGGCAATGAGGCCAGCACGTCGTACGGGCCGGTCAGGTCGAGTTGCTGCACCTGGGGAAACAACAGAAAACCGATCTGCAACGCCATGATTCTTCTCCGTGAAAAGGGGGTAGACGGCTTCACTGTAGGCGCGTAGGTTTTGGCGCATACGCCAATCAGCCCACGAATTACGCCAAATGCCGAAAACCATCCACGTACTCGCGTTCGCCAATGTGCAACTGCTCGATGTCACCGGCCCGTTGCAGGTCTTCGCCTCGGCCAACGACATCGCCCGCCAGCAGGGTTTGCCCGCGCCGTATGCGCCAACGGTCATCGCCAGCGGCGGCGGGGCGGTGAGTTCTTCCGCCGGGTTGGCGATGCTGGCCGAACCACTGCCGAAACAGCCCAGCGATACCCTGATCGTCGCCGGCGGCTGGGGCGTTTACGCCGCTGCGGAAGACACCGGGTTGGTGAGTTGGGTGCGTGAACACGCCAACGGCTGTCGACGCGTGGCTTCGGTCTGCACCGGCGCCTTTCTGCTGGCGGCCAGCGGCTGGCTCGACGGTCGCCGGGTCGTCACCCACTGGACCCGCTGCGAGCAACTGGCGCAGCAGCATCCGCAATTACAGGTCGAGCCCAACCCGATCTTCATCAACGACGGCCCGGTCTGGACCTCGGCGGGCGTTACCGCCGGCATCGACCTGGCGCTGGCCATGGTCGAAGACGACCTCGGCCGCGACATGGCCCTGGACGTCGCCCGGCAACTGGTGGTGTTCCTCAAACGCCCGGGCGGGCAGTCGCAATTCAGCGTGACGCTGTCGCTGCAAAAACAGGGTAACCGCTTCGACGATCTGCACGCGTGGATTGCCGAACACCTGACCTGCGACCTGGGCATCCCGACCCTCGCCGAACAGGCCGGCATGAGCGAACGCAGCTTCGTGCGCCACTACCGCGCCGACACCGGCCAGACCCCGGCCCGGGCCATCGAACTGATCCGCGTTGAAACCGCGCGCCGGTTGTTGAGCGATACCGGATTGCCGATCAAACGGGTTGCGGCCAATTGTGGATTTGGCAGTGAAGAGACGTTACGCCGCAGTTTCCTGCGGGCGATGGGCGTGACGCCGCAGGCGTATCGGGAGCGGTTTTCGGTCAGTACAACTGAGACTTGATGGCCATTCGGAGGCCCTCCACACTGCGTGACATATATTTCAGCAGGGAGCTTTTATGACATTAGGTATTTCGTACGCCCTTAATCAGCGTCTGGTGGTCATGGGCGATTTGCTGGTTTCCGGGGATGAGCGTGAGCATGACGTTTCGATTCCAACTGTGGGAAACGTGACGGAAGTCTTTCCCAAGGGATCGGGATTCTCCATCACCGGTCTGACTCAAAAAGTCATCGTGATCTGTGACCACATGGTGATTGCCTGGGCCGGTCATGAAGTGGCGGCAACCATGGCTATCCGCGGGCTTCGTACGCTTGCTGACACTGGCCTGACTCCGAAAAAACTCGCCATTTTCTTACAGCAACTTCCGCTGGATCTCGGGAAGCTCGGTCTGCAACTGACCGGTTTTTTCGTGTACGAGAATCAAGGCTATCTGGTTGATTTCAAGGAGCGTGCGGTCGAATCGCCAAACTTTACCGACCTGCGTTTGATTGGCAACGGGGCTGAGGTTTTCGAGGAGTTGCTCGGCAAATATCAGTGGATGCCGGGCGCCAGTGGAGGCGTAGAGGCTGATCGTGGCGAGTACCTGAGTACCACAATGATGCTGGCTGGTATGCTTTTGGAGTTGGAGTTGAAGAACAAGGCGATTTCGTTGCACCGCTACTTCGGTGGGGGTTATGAAGTGGTTTTTGGCGAGGCGGGCGCTTTTCGAAAGCTGGATGATGTCACCTACGTGTACTGGAACATGCAAGTGACCGGGGATGGAGTCGGCATTACCAAACCGTTTTATATCCAGAAGCAGTTTTACCGAGACGGTAATCTGGTGATCATGCCGATTCGCCTTTCATCGGGAGGGCCCGCACAAAACGCGATCGTTGGCGATGAGGTCTATGTGGTTCAGGAGCCAGGAGGTGGAAAACGCATGGAGGATCTCAATCCTGCTGACTTACCGTCCTATAACTCTCGAAATACTTGCCATTACTTCATTGAGGGCGAAACGACCCGGGTGTTTACCCGGTTTCAATACCGTAAGGATCCGAAGGAAAACGACTTGACGATTGTCGAGTCGGGCGCTGGGAAGCAATTGAAAATCCGCAAGTCGTTTCTCGAAGCCATAACCACGACAATCTGGAACGATCCGCGATGGCGCTCACCTGCATGAGCTCAGCTTGCCTGTCGCAGATCAACTAACGCTTCGACTGTCCGCAGCGCCTCTTTGGAAGTGTGCTGGTCGATACCAATCAGCACGAACTTTTCGTAAGCGCCGATGGATATTTATCCTCCGATGTGCCCCCCACCCAAGGTTCCGGAGATACGACCAGCCTACGTTCAGTTACTGATTGAATATTTCGTAGGAGATTAGCTTTATATTTTTTTTGTCAATTTGATATTTGACGTTCTTTATTCTTACAAGAATCGCATCCTCACCCTTCCAGAGTATCCATGCTTTTTTAATTGAGCATGAATTGGCATCGAGTCGTTGGGTTTTTGAAGGGTCAATATCTTTGAAGTAGCTGCAAAGCTCGTTGTCAATTATTATTTCTTCTGCGCGAAAACTTCCGAGTCCAAGTATGTGCATAACTCCCTTTGGAATTGTTGCGATGCTTTGGGATGCGATCAAGATTGCCGCCAGTAGCGCTAATGCTCCCAATATAGTTTTAAGTACTCCTGGTTTTTTGAATGAGGCAATGGTGATGTTGATTAAAAGTACAAAGGCGATGCTCATGAAGATAATGATGCGTGCTGTTGTTTCTTTTAGATCTGAGTCGGCAATGTCTTCAACCCCATGTAATGCAATATTGATAAGCATCAGCGTGCAGATGATCATGACAAATGTATTGAGAGCTAAAGCAATCGCGTTGTTTTTTAACTCTTCATTTAAGGAAAACATGATGATCAACCACGCTATCGGTGTGGCTAAGATCGCCATCAGCAGATAGGGCCTGAAGTCGTCATACAGGACGGCAGACAGAGAAAAAATGACTAATGCTATTAGCGCGATGCCTTGCCGAAAGAAGAGATATCTAAATCGTTGAGATTGTTCTCCTTCCAGGTTTTTTTCAAGAATATCTTTCCATGCCAAGGATGGAAGGATAAACAAGCCAGCCATAATCAGTGAAGATCCTACACCGATAATGAGTGCGGAAAATAGAAGCATTACTGAGTCGGTAAGCGATATGCGTGGTGTATAGTTTATGTGTGAAAAATAAATAAAAAATATGCCTAGGCCGGCAATGATGCTAAATGCGTAGTAGGCCTTTCGTATCTCTTCTGATAAAAGAGATGTTACAAAATGCAAAACTTGGCGTTTGAATTTTTCAAATGATTCAGAGGCGGGTTGTTCAATTTGTGGTGTGGTGGAACTCATGCTAATTCACTTCTTTTTACAATGTGTTGTGTAAACCCAGATTCATTGGTCCGGGATTGGCTGAGTGTCGGGCAGTGTTCGCTTCTATAAATTGATGTAACTTGATTAGTCTGCCAGTTCATTAAAATACTTGCTGCGATCCGGCGTAAACGTCACCACCATCTTGGTCCGCGAGCAGGTCATGACCCGTTCGGAACCCAGGTCGATATCCAGATCTTCCCCACGCAACCCCTGCCACTGGGCGAGGTATTTCAGTGATCCGTATTTTTCATTCTTTTTCAGGCTGCGACTGACTCCACCTTTCCAGCCCAGCACCGGCAACTCATCGGCGCTGCAGCGTTGGGCGAGGTCGGGGAAGCGGGTGGCGCGCTGGCGGCCGATTTCCCAGCATTTGATCAGGCCCTTGTCGGCGGCTTCCCACAGTTCGTCGCGGGTCAGGCCAGACCTCAACGGGGAATCGATGGGGCGGTGGATGCGTTGGCTCATTCTGGTTCCTTGAATCGGGTTTTTATTGGACAGCTCCGCTGTGCCCGTTGCGGTGGATGGTAGGGGGGGATGTAACAGCTGGCAACAAGGTATTTCGGGGTGTAAGTGCGAGTCGAGGGCCAAGCGTTACACGGGGTTGGCAGGTTTTTGCAGGTCGCGCCTTCAACAAGTTGTATCGAAAGTAATCGATTGTGTGGGCCAGACCTTCAACCGCAAGGCTTGGGGGTGTTTGCCGTTCGTAGGTAGCCATCCTACAAACGGCAATTGGAGTTGAGATCTTTCTTACAGACTCTGGCGAAGAAGGATGACTACGGTTGCCAGTAATTCTTCTCCCCGCTCAACTTGCGATCGAGAAAACTCGCCGCGCTGATCAGCGCCAGATGGGTCAACGCCTGGGGCGTGTTGCCCAGATGCCGTCCACGGTTGTCGAATTCCTCCGCGTACAGACCCAGCGGATTGGCGTAACGCAGCAGTTGCTCGAATTCCAGATGGGCCTTTTCCACTTGCCCGGCCCGAGCCAGACACTCGACGTACCAGAACGAGCACGCAGCAAAAGCGCCTTCAGTGCCCGACAAACCATCGATGCCGGCATCGTCGTTGCGGTAGCGGTAAACCATGCCGTCACGCACCAGATGCTTCTCGATCGCTTCCAGCGTCGCCAGCCATTTCGGATCCTTGGCGCTGACGAAGCGCACCAACGGCATCAGCAGCATCGAGCCATCCAGCGCGGTGCCGCCCTGGTATTGCACGAAATGCCCGCGCTCTTCGTTCCAGAAGTTGTCCCAGATGTCGGCGTGGATGGCCTGACGGGTCTGGTCCCAGCGGGCGAAGGGCGCCGGCAGCGAGCGTTTCGAGGCCAGGCGGATCGCCCGGTCCAGCGCCACCCAGCACATCAGGCGCGAGTGCAGGAAGTGATGTTGCTCACCGCGCATTTCCCAGATGCCTACGTCCTTGGTCTGCCAGGTCTCACAGACCTGATCGACCACTTCCATCACATGTTTCCAGCCTTCGTGGGAAATCGCGTCGCCGTATTTGTTGACCAGATAAACGGCGTCCATCAGTTCGCCGAAGATATCCAGTTGAATCTGGTCGTAGGCGCCATTGCCGATGCGCACCGGTTTTGCGCCGCCATGTCCCGACAAATGCGTGAGTTCGGTTTCCGGCAGTTCCTGGCGCCCGTCTATGGCGTAGAGGATGTTCAGTTTCATCGGCCGGCCGCTGCAATCGCTGACCCGCCCGCGCAGCCAGCGCATGTAGGCGTTGGCCTCGTCGACAAAGCCCAGGCGCATGAAGGCGTAGACGGTGAACGAGGCGTCGCGGATCCAGGTGTAGCGATAGTCCCAGTTGCGTTCGCCGCCGGGTGTTTCTGGCAGGCCGAAGGTGGCGGCGGCGAGGATTGCGCCGTGCTGGCGCGAGGTCAGCAGCTTCAAGGCCAGGGCCGAGCGGTTGACCATTTCCCGCCAGCGACCGCGATAGTTGGACTGGCCGATCCAGTCGCGCCAGAACTTCAGGGTGCGTTCGATGCACAGCTGCGCGGCGCCTTCGGCAAAACGCGGATCGTCGCTGGCGCCGAGCATGAACGCCGCCGTTTCATCCTGCTTGAGGGTGAATTGCCCGACCGCTGCAGCGTCATCGACGCTCAAGGTTTGATCCGAGGCCAGCCGCAGGGTCGGCTGCCCGCTGGCGCTGAACAGCACATCCTTTTGATCGATGACGGCGCGGGTATCAGCACGGGCATAGTCATGCCGAACGGCGCAGCGCAGATGAAACGTCGCCTGCCCGCTGACCACCCGCACCCGGCGCATCAACAGCGGCAGTGCATCGTCGTTGTCGCCAATCGGCAGCAGATCGGTGATTTCCACCACGGCGTGATCGCTGAGCCAGCGGGTTTGCAGGACGTTGGTGTCCGGCAGGTAAATCTGCTCGCGCCGGGCATCGGGCAGGTCCGGTGCGAGCTGAAAAATCCCCGCATCGGGGGTGTCCAGCAGCGAGCAGAAGATCGACGGGCTGTCGAACTCCGGCCAGCAGAAGAAATCCACGCTGCCCTTGTCATTGACCAGCGCGGCGCTGCGCATGTCGCCAATGATGCCGTGGGCGTCGATGGGGCTTTGTCGTTCGCAAGGATGCTCAGCCATTGCCGCGGAACTCCGGATAGAGGCTCATGCCTCCGTCGATGAACAGGGTGGTGCCGACGATGTAGTCCGAGGCATCGGAGGCGAGGAACACCACCGCGTTGGCCACGTCCTCGACATCGCCGATGCGACCGTAGGGGATGAGTTTGAGCAGCGCTTGCCCGGCGTCGCCTTCGGTGGCGTCTTCATTGATGGCCGTGCGGATCGCTCCTGGCGCGATGCCGTTGATGCGGATTCGCTGGTGGCTGACTTCCTGGGCCAGGGTCTGCATCAATTGATCGACGCCGCCCTTGGACGCTGCGTAATTGACGTGCCCGGCCCAGGGAATGCGCTGGTGCACCGAGCTCATGTGGATGATCTTGCCGGCAGCCCGGGACACGCCTTCGCGCACGCCCTGTCGATTGAAGATCCGCAGCGCGGCGCGGGCGCAGAGGAACTGGCCGGTGAGGTTGACGCCGATCACCGCGTTCCAGTCGGCCAGCGACATATCCACCGCCGCCGCGTCTTTTTGCAGGCCGGAATTGGCCACCAGAATGTCCAGCGTTCCGAAGGCATCGAGGGTGTGCTGGAACAGTCGCTCCACGTCCTCTTCCTTGGACACATCCGCGCCGATGGCGATGGCCTGACCACCGTCGGCGACGATCTGCCGGGCCAGCGCTTTGGCCGGCTCGGCCTGCCGGTTGTAGTTGATGACCACGGCGGCACCGGCGGCGGCCAAGGCCTTGGCGGCACCGTGGCCGATGCCGGAACTGGCGCCGGTGACCAGTGCCACCTGACGGGCGAGGGAAATCTGCATGCAGGGGTGCGCCTTGGGTTGTGGGCTTATTTAGCTGACTGATGGCCGGCGACGAGAGTTCATCCGCGTACATGAAATCATCGACAGCGTTATGCGGCAGCGATTGGCCCTGCACGCCACAGGGACTTCACACTCCACCAACAATTCCTCGCTTCCCCGGCCGTCAGGCTTTGTGGCAACTTGGCCGCCCCTGATGAGGCTGCATCCGATGGCAAACCCTTACCGCGAACTGTTCAACGCCCCCGGCGCCCGGGCTTTTGTCATTGCCGCGATGATCGCGCGCATGCCGATTTCCATGACCGGCATCGGCGTGATCACCATGCTCTCGCAATTGACCGGCGGCTACGCGCTGGCGGGTGGGGTGGCGGCGACGTTTGCCCTGGCCACGGCGTTTTGCGCGCCGCAGGTGTCACGGCTGGTGGACCGTTTTGGCCAGGGGCGGGTGTTGCCGGTGGCGGCGCTGATCGGCGGGGGCGCGCTGCTGATGTTGCTGCTGTGCACCCGCTTGCAGGCACCGACCTGGACCCTGTTTGTCTGCGCCGCGCTGGCCGGTTGCATGCCGAGCATGTCGGCGATGGCGCGGGCGCGCTGGACCGAAATCTATCGCGGCCAGCCGCAGTTGCAGACGGCCTATGCGCTGGAGTCGGTGCTCGACGAAGTCTGCTTCATTGTCGGCCCGCCGTTGTCGGTGGGCTTGTGCGTCGGCGTGTTTCCCGAGGCCGGGCCACTGGCGGCGCTGTTGATGCTGGCGATTGGCGTGACGGCGTTTGTTGCCCAGCGCAGCACCGAGCCGCCGGTGCATCCGCACGAATCGCAGCATCAGGGCTCGATCATTCGTTCGACCGACGTGCAATGGCTGCTGGCGTTGATGCTCGCCATGGGCGTGATTGTCGGCGTGGTGGATGTGGTCAGCGTCGCGTTCGCTCAGCAGCAGGGCCAGCCGGCGGCGGCGAGCATTGTGCTGTCGGTGTACGCCATCGGTTCCTGTCTGGCCGGTATCGCCTTCGGCGCGATGCGCTCGAAGCTGCCGTTGCCTCGGCTGTTTCTCTACGGCGGTCTGGCGACAGCGGTGACCACGCTGCCGTTGCTGCTGGCGAGCAACATCTTCGGGTTGGCCGTCGCGGTGTTCATCGCCGGGCTGTTCTTCTCACCGACCCTGATCGTGGCGATGGCGTTGATCGAACGCATCGTGCCGCCGGCCAAACTCACCGAAGGCCTGACCTGGCTGGTGACCGGTTTGAGCATCGGCGTGGCCATCGGCGCCGCTGGCTCCGGCGCATTGGTGGATGCGTTCGGTGCGCGCAGCGGCTTCTGGCTGGCGATTGCCGCCGGGGCGGTGGTGCTGGGCTCGGCGGTGCAGAGCTTTCGTCACCTCAAATAATGCCGGTCACCAGCCCCGGCCCGAGTTCACCCAGAAGTTGACGGAAAGCGACGTCGAGACGGATTCCACCTGATGGAACCAGCCTTCGGGCAGGAACAACAGATCCCCGGCCTCCAGGGTCACGCGCAGGAATGTCACGCCGCGGGCGGCGGGGAAGCGCTCATAATCCGGCGCGTCCGGGTTGAAATCGCAGCCGTCCAGCCCACCCTCGGGCGCAGTGGACCAGGTGCCCAGCGCTTCGCGGTGGTGGGGCGCGGCGAGGGTGAATTTCTTCTGGCCCCAGACCTGGGCGAACAGGTTGTCGGAGTCGTCGCGGTGCAGCGGCGTCAGCGTGCCCTTGGGGCCGATCCAGATCCGTGGCGGGATGAACAGCGACGCATCGAAATAGGGCGGGTATTTAATCTGCTGCATCAGGGCGGCCGGCAGGATGTTGTTGCCCATGTACGCCGGCGGCTCGCCGTCCGCGCCCTTGACTGCCGGGCTGTCCAGTGAGGCGATGAAATCGGCCATCGAGGTGGAACGGAAATCCCGTTCGGTGGAGAAGGTTTTCTTCACGTAATCGCCGTGGCGGGTGATGCCTTGCAGTTCGGCGAAATGCACCAGCGACTCTTCGCGGCTGAGCTTGAACAGCGGCCAGTCATGCAAGGCATTGCTGATGACCACCGGCGTGCCGGCGGGCAGATAGCGCTCCTTGAACTCCTGAAGTGACAATTCGTTGCGCGGCCGGCGTTCGACGACGGTCTGCGCCGGTCGTGCGGCGGTGATGGCTTCACTGCGGCGTGGCGGAGTCGGGTAGCGCTTGTTCATGTCGACCTTCTGCGCCGGCGCACCCCCGTAGCGGGCGTGGTCGATGATCTGCGGCAGCATTGTCGCCAGGCCCATGTTGCCGCCGATCTTCAGCCGACCGCTGGCGAACAGTTCTTCGACGTTGGCAGTACCGGACATGATCCCGGCAAAATCGTCGGGCGCCACCTCAATGGTCACGTCCGGGCTCGGGTGTCGACCGGCCTCGGTGCGGGTGCTGGCCTTGACCTCGGACCAGCACGCCAGCTGTGGACCCAGCACGAATTGGAAAACGCCTTCGATGCCGACGGCGCCGGCATTGGCGAACAGCTTGCCCAGGATGGTCTGCAGGTCCACGGTGAATCCTCGTTGTTGTTTTGGCCTGAACGGTTAACGAGGGTTTGTGGGGGGAATTTAGTCACCGCCGACTAATTTGCCCGGTCGTTGATCCGTAACCTCATGAAGAGACATTTTTCGAGGGAAACGTGGTGAACAAGTTGACCCTGCTGTGCCTGCCGTACTCCGGCGCCAGTGCCATGGTCTACAGCCGCTGGCGGCCGAAGCTGCCGCAATGGCTGCAACTGCAACCGGTGGAACTGCCGGGGCGCGGCGCACGGTTCGACGAGCCGCTGCACACCGACATGCGCGTACTGGCGATGCAACTGGCCAGGGAATTGCGCCCGACACTCAAAACCCCTTATGCGCTGTTCGGCCACAGCCTGGGGGCGCTGATGGCCTGCGAAATCGCCCACGCGCTACGGGCGCTGGGCTGTCCGGAACCGGTGGCGCTGTTCGCTTCGGGCACTGCGGCGCCGACCATGCGCGCCGATTACGACCGCGGTTTTGCCGACCCGAAGACCGACGCCGAACTGATCGACCAGTTGCGTACGCTCAACGGCACCAGCGAGGAAGTGCTGGCCAACGCAGAGTTGATGAGCCTGACCCTGCCGATCCTGCGCGCGGATTTCCTGTTGTGCGGCAAGTTCCAGCCGTTGCAGCGCCCGCTGCTCAAATGCCCGGTGCATGTGCTCGGCGGCAAGGCCGACAAGGCCACCACCGAGCAATTGATCGGCTGGAGCAAGGAAACCTCCGGCAGCTTCTCGGTGGACATGCTGGCCGGCGGGCACTTCTTCATTCATGAACACGAAGCCAGGGTGCTCAAGGTGATCAAGGATCAACTCGAGGTACATCACCGTCGCCATGCCATGGCTGCAACCGCCTGAGCGCCGAAACGATCTGTGGGAGCGAGCCTGCTCGCGATAGCCATTTTGCAGACGATGCTGTGTTGTCTGTCGCATCGCTATCGCGAGCAGGCTCGCTCCCACAGGGTTTTGTGTACGACTAAAATCCGCGCTTTACCTCCCCTCTGACACTTCTTCTCAATCGCTAATTTTTCCGGTCTGCATTCGTTTTATAGGGACGACGTGCCTTTGTGCGGCCTGTGCCTACTGATCCGGATGCCAAGAAATGAATGCAGAAGACTCCTTGAAACTCGCTCGCCGGTTTATCGGGTTGCCCCTGGAAAAGCGCCAGATGTTCCTGGCTGCCCTGGCGAAAGAAGGGGTGGATTTTTCCCGGTTCCCGATTCCCGCAGGCGTCGAAGCCGAGGATCGGCAGGCGCTGTCGTATGCCCAGCAACGCATGTGGTTTCTCTGGCATCTGGACCCGCAAAGCGGCGCCTACAACCTGCCGGCGGCGGTGCGCCTGACCGGTCGCCTGAACCAGTCGGCGCTGGAGCAAGCCTTCGCCAGCCTGATCGAACGTCACGAAACCCTGCGCACGGTGTTCCAGCAGCAGCCTGACGACAGCCTGCTGCAAGTGCCGCTGCAACAACCGCTGGACATCCAGCGCATCGACCTCAGCGATTTGCCTGCCGCCGAACGTGAAGCCCGTGTGGCCGCCGCCGCGCAGGAGCAATCGCTGCTGCCGTTCGATCTGGCCAACGGCCCGCTGCTGCGGGTGCGCCTGTTGCAACTGGCCGAGCAGGAACACGTGCTGCTGTTGACGCTGCATCACATTGTGTCTGACGGCTGGTCGATGAACGTGCTGATCGACGAATTCTGCCGCTGCTATGACGCCCACGATCAGGGCCGCGCTGCCGAACTGCCGCCGCTGGCGGTGCAATACAGCGACTACTCCCTGTGGCAGCGCCGCTGGCTGGAGGCGGGCGAACAGCAGCGTCAACTCGACTACTGGCTGGCGCAGATGGGCGACGAACATCCGGTACTGGAATTGCCGGTGGATAACCCGCGCCCGGTGCTGCCGAGCAATCAGGGTCGGCGTCTGGAACGCGTGGTGGACGCGGCGCTGGTCGAGCAATTGCGCGGCATCGCCCGTCAGCACGGCGTGACGCTGTTCATGCTGTTGCTCGGCACCTTCAATATTCTGCTGCACCGTTACACCGGCCAGACCGACCTGCGCGTCGGCGTGCCGATTGCCAACCGCAACCGCCGGGAAATCGAAGGGCTGATCGGTTTCTTCGTCAACACTCAGGTGCTGCGCGTCGAACTGGACGGCCAGACCTCCATCGCCGATCTGCTGCGTGACCTCAAGGAAACCGCCCTCGGCGCCCAGGCCCACCAGGACTTGCCGTTCGAGCGTCTGGTCGAGGCGCTGAAACTGGAGCGCAGCCTGAGCTACAACCCGCTGTTCCAGGTGATGTACAACCACCAGCCGGAAGTCGCCGACGTCACCACGCTCAAGGTCGGCAGCGGCCTGGAGCTGGGCGTCATCGAGTGGGAAAGCCGCAGCACCCAGTTCGACCTGAGCCTGGACACCTACGAGAAGGGCGGGCAACTGCACGCGGCGTTCACCTACGCCACGGATCTGTTCGAGCCGGAAACCATCGAGCGCATGGCGCGTCACTGGATGAACTTGCTGCACAGCATCGTCAGCGATCCGCAGCAGCGCGTCGGTGAAATTGCTTTGTTGGAAACGACCGAGCTCGAACAACTGACTCAGGACTGGGGCCGTCACGACACCCAATGGCCGAGCGAGCGCCCGGTGCATCAACTGTTCGAAGCCCAGGCCGAACTGACAGCGGATGCCGTCGCGCTGATTTTCGACGGCCAGCGACTGACCTACACCCAGCTCAACGCCCGGGCCAATCGCCTGGCGCGCACGCTGCTGGCGCAAGGTGTCGGCCCGGACGTGTTGGTGGGCGTGGCGGTGGATCGCGGACTGGAACTGATCGTCGCGATTCTCGCCGTGCTCAAGGCCGGCGGCGCTTATGTGCCGCTGGATCCGCAATACCCGCGTGATCGCCTGCTGTGCATGATCGAAGACAGTGGCAGCCGCTTGCTGCTGACTCAAAGCCATTTGCTCGACCGTTTGCCGGTGCCGCAGAACGTCCAGAGCCTGTGTCTGGATCAGGCCGAAATCAGGGCCCACACCGATGAAAGCAATCCGCAACGCACCGTGTGGGCCGACAACCTCGCCTACGTGATGTTCACCTCCGGCTCCACCGGTCGCCCGAAAGGCGTCGGCATCAGCCACGGAGCCCTGAGCAAACACGCATTCGCCTCGCAGCATTACTACGGCCTGAGCGCTGCCGATTGTGCGCTGCAATTTGCGACCTTCAACTTCGATGCGTTCGGCGAGCAGCTGTTCGGCCCGCTGACCTGCGGCGCCTCGGTGGTGCTGCGCGGCAACGAAGTGTGGGACAGCGAAACCCTGTACCGGAACATTGTTGAACACCGCATCACGGTCATGGACCTGACCACCGCTTACTGGAACATGATCGCCAAGGAATTCGCCGCCGCCGGCCCGCGTGACTACGCGGCGCTGCGTCAGGTGCACAGCGGTGGTGAAGCGATGCCGCCGGAAGGCGTGCAGGCCTGGCGTCAGGCCGGGCTCGAACACGTCAAACTGCTCAACACCTACGGCCCGACCGAGGCCACCGTCACTGCGACCACCCTCGATTGCAGCGACTACGTCTTCGGTCGCCAGCCGTTGCCGCTGACAATGCCGATCGGTCAGCCACTGCCGGGCCGTCACACTTATCTGCTGGATGCCGACGGCCAGCCGACCCCGGTCGGTGTGGTCGGTGAGCTGCTGATCGGTGGTGAATTGCTGGCGCGTGGTTACTTCCAGCGTGCCGATCTGACCGCCGAACGCTTCATTCCCGATCCGTTTTCCAGCACAGGGGCGCGCCTGTATCGCACCGGCGACCTGGCGCGTTACAACGCCCTCGGCCAGCTCGAATACGTCGGCCGGGTTGACCATCAAGTGAAGATCCGTGGTTTCCGTATCGAGCTGGGCGAAGTCGAAGCGCGCCTGCTGGAACTGAACGACGTCAGCGAAGCCGTGGTGCTGGCAGTGCAGGGCGGCAGCAGCCTGCAACTGGTGGCGTATGTGGTGCCGAAAGATGCGTCCGTGGTTGCAGCGACGGTCGACGAACAAGGCGCGGCGCGGGAAGCGATCAAGGCGCAGCTCAAGGACAGCCTGCCGGATTACATGGTGCCGACGCAGCTGTTGTTCCTCGCCGAACTGCCCCTGAGCCCGAACGGCAAACTGGACCGCAAGGCCTTGCCGGCGCCGGACGCCAGCCAGATGCAGCGGGCGTTCGTCGCGCCGCGCAGCGAGCTGGAGCAGAAAATCGCCGGCATCTGGCAGGACGTGCTCAAACTCGAACAGGTCGGCCTCACCGACAACTTCTTCGAACTGGGCGGTGATTCGATCATCTCGATTCAGGTGGTCAGCCGCTCGCGTCAGGCCGGGATTCATTTCAGCCCCCGCGACCTGTTCCAGCACCAGACCGTGCAAGGTCTGGCCAGCGTGGCGCAGCAGGGCAGCGGTAGCGTGAGCATCGATCAGGGCCCGGTGACCGGCGAACTGCCGTTGCTGCCGATCCAGCAGGTGTTCTTCGAAGACCCGATTCCCCAGCGTCAACACTGGAACCAGGCGGTGCTGCTGCGCAGCCACCAAACCTTGAACGCCGAAGCACTGTTGCAGGCGCTGAATGCATTGCTTGCACATCACGACGGCCTGCGTTCGCGCTTCGTTGAAGGCACCGAAGGCTGGCGTGCCGAAGTGGCGCCAACGGCTTATGATCCGGAACTGTTGTGGACCGCCGACACGCTGGCCGACAGCGAACGGCAAGCGCTGTACGCCAAGGCCCAGCAAAGCCTGAACCTGCAAAACGGCCCGCTGCTGCGCGCGGTGCTGGCGACCGTCGCCGATGGCAGTCAGCGTCTGCTGCTGGCGGTGCATCACCTGGTGGTGGACGGTGTGTCGTGGCGGATTCTGCTGGAAGACCTGCAACTGGCTTATCAACAGGCTGCGCAAAAAAACGCAATCAAACTGCCGGCGAAAACCAGCGCCTACAAGGTCTGGGGCGAGCATCTGCAAGCTTATGCCGCGACCGAGTCGTTGCAGGCCGAACTGGGATTCTGGAAGCAACAACTCGACGGCGCGGCACTGGATCTGCCCTGCGACAACCCGCAGGGCAGCCTGCAAAGCCGTCATGCCCTGGTGCTGCACAGCCGCCTCGACAAAACCTTCACCCAGCAATTGCTGCAACAGGCCCCGGCCGCTTACCGCACACAGGTCAACGATCTGCTGCTGACCGCACTGGCGCGAGTCATCAGCCGCTGGACCGGCCACGCCGACACCCTGATTCAGCTGGAAGGCCACGGCCGCGAAGACCTGTTCGACGACGTCGACCTGACCCGCACCGTCGGCTGGTTCACCAGTCTGTTTCCGGTACGTCTGACCCCGGCGGATTCCGTTGCGGCGGCGATCAAGCAGGTCAAGGAACAACTGCGCGCCATTCCGAACAAAGGCATCGGTTTCGGTGTGCTGCGCCATCTCGGTGACGCAGCCACCCGGGCCAGTCTCAAGGCATTGGCAATGCCGCGCATCACCTTCAACTACCTCGGCCAGTTCGACGGCAGCTTCGATGCCGAGGACGGTGCGCTGTTCAGCCCGGCCGGTGAAAGCGCCGGGCTTGAGCAAAGCCTCGACGCGCCGCTGGACAACTGGCTGGGCGTCGAAGGCCAGGTCTACGACGGCGAACTGGATCTGCGCTGGACCTTCAGCCGCGAACAATTCAACGAGGTGACCATCGCCCGTCTCGCCGAGGATTACGAGCGCGAACTGCAAGCCTTGATCAGCCACTGCTGTGATGCGGATTCGATGGGCGTGACGCCGTCGGACTTCCCGCTGGCGCACATCGATCAGGCGCAACTGGACGCGATCCCGGTGCCGGCCGCGGGCATCGAAGACATCTATCCGCTGTCGCCGATGCAGCAGGGCATGCTGTTCCACACCTTGTACGAACAAGGCACCGGCACTTACATCAACCAGTTGTGCGTCGATGTCGACGGCCTCGATCCCGAGCGTTTCCGTGCGGCGTGGCAAGCGACCATGGACGCTCACGACATCCTGCGCAGCGGCTTCATCTGGCAGGGCGAATTGCAGGAACAACTGCAAATCATCCATCGCCAACTGGCGCTGCCGTACACGCTGCTCGACTGGCGTGAACACAGCGACATTGCCCAGGCCCTCAAGGATTTCACCGCCGCCGATCTGGCCGAAGGGTTCGACCTGACCCAGGCCGGGCTGCTGCGCGTGACCCTGATCCGCGTCAGCGATAACCGACATCACCTGATCTTCACCAACCATCACATCCTGATGGACGGCTGGAGCAGCGCGCAGATGCTCGGCGAAGTCCTGCAGCGTTATGCCGGCCAGCAACCCCCGCGTCCGGTCAGCCGTTACTCGGATTACATCCAGTGGCTGCAACGTCAGGACGCGGCGGTCAGCGAAGCGTTCTGGCTGCAACAACTGGCGGATTTCCACGAGCCGACCGTACTGGCGCAAGCCGCGGCCGGCGGTGGCGAATTACGCAGCGAGGTCGGTCATCTGCTCAAGCATTACAACCTCGAAGCGTCGCGCACCCGTCGTCTGAATGCGTTTGCCCGAGAGCAGAAAGTCACCGTCAACACCTTGGTGCAAGCCGCGTGGCTGCTGCTGTTGCAGCGCTACACCGGCAGCGCCTGCGTGGCGTTCGGCACCACCGTGGCCGGGCGTCCGGCGGAACTGGTGGGGATCGAGCAGCAGGTCGGTCTGTTCATCAACACCTTGCCGGTGATTGCCGGCAGTCGTCCGGACCAGAGCGTAGCCGCGTGGCTGGCGGCGGTGCAGGCGCAGAACCTGTCGCTGCGCGAGTTCGAACACACACCGCTGGCGAGCATTCAGCGCTGGGCCGGGCAGGGCGGCGAGTCGCTGTTCGACACGCTGCTGGTGTTCGAGAACTTCCCGATTTCCGAAGCGCTGCAACACGGCACCGCCGAAGGCGTGGTGTTCGGCGAAGTCGCCAACCAGGATCAGACCCACTATCCGCTGACCCTCGGCGTGACGCTGGGCGAAACCCTGGCGCTGCACATGAGCTTCGACCAGGCGCATTTCAGCGTCGCCACGGTCGAGCGCCTGAGCGCGCAGTTGCTGCATCTGCTGGAGCAGTTCGCTGAATCCGCCGAGCGTCGTCTCGGTGAAATCGCTTTGGCCACGGCTGACGAACACGCGCGGCAACAGGCGCAAAATCATCCGCAGGCGTACCCGACCGATATCGCCGTGCACCAGCGCTACGCCCGATTGGCGGCGCTGCAGCCTGATCGCACGGCGGTCATTTTCGATGGCAAGCATTACAGCTACGGCGAACTGGATGCCCGGGCCAACCGTCTGGCCCATGAACTGGTGGCCCGTGGCGTGCGCGCCGAAGTGCGGGTCGGCGTGGCGATGCCGCGCGGCGAAGGCCTGATCGTTGCCTTGCTGGCGGTGCTCAAGGCCGGCGGCGCCTATGTGCCGCTGGATACCAGCTACCCGCGCGAGCGTCTGGCGTACCTGATGCAGGATTGCGGGCTGGCGCTGCTGCTGAGCGATTCCCGCGTGTCGGCGCAACTGCCGATCGACGACGCCATGAGTGTGCTGGAACTGGATCGCCTCGACCTCAGCGGCCATTCGGCGCAGGCGCCGGTGGTGACGATCGATCCGGACAACCTGGCCTACGTGATTTACACCTCCGGCTCCACCGGCAACCCGAAAGGCGTCAGCGTCACCCACGGGCCGCTGGCGATGCACTGCCTGGCCATCGGTGAGCGCTATGAAATGCGCGACAGCGATTGCGAATTCCACTTCATGTCGTTCGCCTTCGACGGCGCCCATGAGCGCTGGCTGACCAGCCTGACCCACGGCGGCTCGCTGCTGATCCGCGACGACAGCCTGTGGACACCGGAGCAGACCTACAACGCGATGATCGAGCACGGCGTGACCGTGGTCGCGTTCCCGCCGGTGTACCTGCAACAACTGGCCGAACACGCCGAGCGCGTGGGCAATCCGCCGCCGGTGCGCATCTATTGCTTCGGCGGTGATGCGGTGCCGAATGCGAGTTTCGAACGGGTCAAGCGTGCGCTGAACCCGGAGTACATCATCAACGGCTACGGCCCGACCGAAACCGTGGTCACGCCACTGATCTGGAAGGCTGGTCGCGATGTGCCGTGCGGCGCCGCCTACGCGCCAATCGGCAGCCGCATCGGCGACCGCAGCGCGTACGTGCTCGACGCCGATCTGAATCTGTTGCCGCAAGGCATGGCCGGCGAGCTGTACCTCGGTGGCAGCGGCGTGGCCCGTGGTTACCTGAATCGCCCGGCGATGACTGCCGAGCGCTTTGTCGCGGACCCGTTCAGCGCAAGCGGTGGCGTGCTGTACCGCACCGGCGATCTGGTGCGCCAGCGTGCCGACGGCACGTTTGACTACCTGGAACGCATCGACAACCAAGTGAAGATCCGTGGTTTCCGTATCGAACTGGGCGAAATCGAAGCCAGCCTGCAAGCCCTCGACGGTGTGCGCGAAGCGGTGGTCGTGGCCCAGGAAAGCGCTGGCAGCAAACGGCTGGTGGCGTACGTCGTCGGCGACTCGCAACAGGCGGATTTCGCCGAGCAACTGCGGGCGCAACTCAAGGCCACGTTGCCGGCGCACATGGTCCCGGCCTACGTGCTGACCCTCGAGCGCATGCCGCTGACGCCGAACGGCAAACTCGATCGCAAGAACCTGCCAAAGCCTGACGTCAGCCAATTGCAGCAGTCTTACGTGGCGCCGCAAAGTGCGCTGGAGCAGCAATTGGCGACGATCTGGCAGGACGTGCTGAAGCTGGAACGCGTCGGCCTGACCGACAACTTCTTCGAGCTGGGCGGCGATTCGATCATCTCGATCCAGGTGGTCAGTCGCGCCCGTCAGGCCGGGTTGCGCTTCACCCCGAAAGACCTGTTCCAGCACCAGACCATTCAGGCCCTGGCCAATGTGGTGCAGACCGGCGAGCCGGTGCAACCGATCGATCAGCAACCGGTGACCGGCGAAACGGCGTTGCTGCCGATTCATCAGTGGTTCTTCGCCCAGCCGATTCCCGACCGTCATCACTGGAACCAGTCGGTGATGCTCAAGACCGCTCAGCCGTTGGATGCTTCTGTTCTGGAGCAGGCGCTGGATGCGCTGGTCGTGCATCACGACAGCCTGCGCCTGGACTTTGCCGAGCAACCGCAGGGCTGGACGGCGCAGTACCGCGACGTTGAAACCCGGGCCGGTGAAACCGTGCTGTGGCAAGTCGAGGTCGCCGATCTGGCGGCTCTCGAAGTGCTGGGCAATCAGGCCCAGCGCAGTCTGCAACTGAGCGGCGGTTCGCTGATCCGTGCGGTGCTGGCGAACCTGGCCGATGGCAGCCAGCGTCTGTTGCTGGTGGTCCATCACCTGGTGGTGGATGGCGTGTCGTGGCGGATTCTGTTCGAAGACCTGCAAAGCGCTTACCGGCAGATCCAGTCGGGGGCGGCCGTGCAGCTGCCGGCCAAGACCAGTGCCGTGAAAGCCTGGGCCGAAGCATTGCAGGACTACGCCGGCAGCGCGCCGCTGCAAGCCGAGCTGGGCTTCTGGCAACAGCATCTGCAAGGCGCATCGAACACTCTGCCGTGCGACAACCCGCAGGGTGGCCAGCAACATTGCCAGGCCATGTCGATCCGCACGCCGCTGGACAAAACCCTGACCCGACAACTGCTGCAAGAGGCCCCGGCGGCCTATCGCACCCAGGTCAACGACCTGTTGCTGACCGCGCTGGCGCGGGTGATGGTGCGCTGGACCGGTGACGACAATGTGCTGGTGCAGCTGGAAGGCCATGGTCGCGAAGACCTGTTCGATCACGTCGACCTGACGCGCACCGTGGGCTGGTTCACCAGTCTGTTCCCGGCAAAACTGACCCCGACCGCTGACCTCGGCGCGTCGCTGAAACAGATCAAGGAGCAACTGCGGGCTATTCCGAACAAAGGCATCGGTTTTGGTGCGCTGGCGCACTTGGGTGACGACCACGCCCGGGCCACCCTGCAGGCGCTGCCGACGCCGCGCCTGACCTTCAACTATCTGGGCCAGTTCGACGGCAGTTTCCAGGCCGGCGCCGCAGCGCTGTTCGTGCCGACCAGCGAATCCGGCGGCGAAGAAGTCAACCTGCAAGGCCCGCTGGGCAGCCCGCTGGCCCTCGACGGCAAGGTGTTCAACGGCGAGCTGGACCTGAGCTGGACCTTCAGCCGCGAGATGTTCGAACCGGCGACCATCCAGCGTCTGGCCGACGATTACCTGCAGGAACTGACCGCACTGATCGCCCATTGCTGCGACAGCGCCAACCGTGGCGTGACCCCGTCGGACTTCCCGCTGGCGACCCTGACCCAGGCCCAGCTCGACGTGTTGGCGCCGCAGCCTCAGGCCATCGACGACATCTACCCGCTGTCGCCGATGCAGCAGGGCATGCTGTTCCATACCTTGCTCGAACACGGCAATGGCGACTACATCAACCAGATGCGTCTGGACGTCGATGGCGTCGACCCGCAGCGTTTCCGCACCGCGTGGCAAGCGGTGGTGGATGCCCATGACATCCTGCGTACCGGTTTCGTCTGGCAGGGCGATCTGGAGCAGCCGGTGCAAGTGGTGCAGCGTCAGCTCGAAGTGCCGTTCCGGGTACTCGACTGGAACGGTCAGAGCGAAGTTGATGCCGCGCTGAAAAAACTTGCCGACGAAGAACGTGCCCAAGGCCTCGACCTGAGCTGCGCACCGTTGCTGCGTCTGGTGCTGGTGCGCATCGCTGAAAACCGTCATCACCTGATCTACACCAACCATCACATCCTGATGGACGGCTGGAGCAGTGCGCAGTTGCTCGGCGAAGTGTTGCAGCATTACAGCGGCGCAGCGGTGCCGCGTCCGACCGGGCGTTACCGCGATTACATCGCCTGGCTGCAGCGTCAGGACGCCGCGACTGCCGAAGCCTACTGGCTGGCGGCGCTGGGCAATCTGCAAGAGCCGACGCGTCTGGCCGATGCCATCGCGCGGCCGAGTGCCGGTCTGCCGAGCGTCGGTTACGGCGATCATTTCCAGGTGCTCGATGCCAGCCTGACCCAGCGTCTGGGCGAGTTTGCCCGAGCCTCGAAAGTCACCGTCAACACCCTGATGCAGGCCGCATGGCTGCTGCTGTTGCAGCGCTATACCGGCAAGGAGTGCGTGGCGTTCGGCGCCACCGTTGCCGGGCGTCCGGCGGATCTGCCGGGGGCCGAGCAGCAGGTCGGTCTGTTCATCAACACGTTGCCAGTGATCGCCGCGCCACAAGCGCAGCAGAGCCTGGCCAGTTGGCTGCAAGGCGTACAGGCGCAGAACCTGGCGCTGCGCGAGTTCGAGCACACGCCACTGGCGCAGATCCAGCGTTGGGCCGGGCAGGGCGGTGACGCGCTGTTCGACAGCCTGATGGTGTTCGAGAACTACCCGATTGCCGAAGCGCTGGAGCAAGGCGCGCCGCAGGGCCTGCGATTCGGTCCGGTGGAGAACCACGAGCAGACCAACTATCCGTTGACTCTGCTGGTGCATTTGGGCGCCGAGCTGTCGGTGCACTTCAGCTACCAGCGCGACCGTTTTGCCGACGCCAGCGTGGCGCAACTGGGCGCGCACTTGCAGCGTTTGCTCGAGCAGATGACCGAGGCGGGTGAGCGCTCGCTCAGCCAATTGCGTCTGATCGAGACGGCGCCGGTTTCCACCGACTTCGTCACCGATCTGTGCATCCATCAGAGCATCGCCCTTCAGGTCGCCGCGACCCCGGATGCACTGGCCGTGACCTTCGCCGACACGCAGCTGACCTACGCTGAACTGGACGCCCGGGCCAACCGCCTGGCGCACAAACTGATTGAACTCGGCGTCGGCCCGGAAGTGCGGGTGGGCGTGGCGTTGCCGCGTTCCGAGCAGTTGCTGGTAGCACTGCTGGCGGTGCTCAAGGCCGGCGGCGCCTATGTACCGCTGGACCCGGACTACCCGGCCGACCGTGTGGCCTACATGCTCGAAGACAGCCGTGCGCGAGTGCTGCTGACTGAGCAAGAACTGGCGGCAACACTGACCGTGCCGTTCGACACGCAAGTGTTGTTGCTGGATCAGATCGCGCTGGATGGCTATCCGGCTCGGGCACCGCAAACTGCGGTGACGCCGGACAACCTCGCCTACGTGATCTACACCTCCGGTTCCACCGGCAAGCCGAAAGGCGTGGCGATTGCCCATCGCAACGTCATGGCGCTGATCGACTGGTCGGCCAAGATCTACCGCCGCGAAGACATTCAAGGCGTGCTGGCCTCGACCTCGGTGTGCTTCGACCTGTCGGTGTGGGAGCTGTTTGTGACCCTGGCCAACGGCGGCTCGCTGATCATCGCCCGCAATGCGCTGGAACTGCCGCAACTGCCGGCGCGGGATCAGGTGCGCCTGATCAACACCGTGCCGTCGGCGATCAACGCGTTGCATCGCGCCGGGCAGATCCCGCCGGGTGTGCGGATCATCAACCTGGCGGGCGAGCCGCTCAAGCAAGGGCTGGTGGACGCGCTGTATCAGCAGCCGCACATTGAACACGTCTACGACCTGTACGGCCCGTCGGAAGACACCACTTACTCGACCTGGACCCGCCGCACCGCCGGTGGTCAGGCGCGGATCGGCCGGGCGCTGGATCACTCCGCCAGCCACTTGCTCGATGCCGATCTGCAAGCGGTGCCGCACGGTGTGTCGGCCGAGTTGTATTTGTCGGGCGCCGGCGTCACGCGTGGTTACCTGGGCAAAGCGGCGATGACCGCCGAGAAGTTTGTGCCCAATCCTTTCGCCCGTAATGGCGAGCGTCTCTATCGCACCGGCGACCTGATTCGTCAGCGCGAGGACGGCGAGCTGGAGTACATGGGCCGGATCGACCATCAGGTGAAAATCCGTGGTTTCCGGATCGAACTCGGCGAAATCGAAGCGCGCCTGCTGGCGCAACCGGGCATCAGCGAGGCAGCCGTGCTGGCCGTCGAGGCCGAGGGCGGCGCACAACTGGTGGCTTACGTGGTCGCCCCACAACTGGACGTGTACGACGGGCAAGCGCAGCGACAACTGCGTGACGGACTAAAGACTGGCCTCAAGTCTTCGTTACCTGACTACATGATTCCCGCGCACCTGCTGTTCCTTGAGCAGTTGCCCCTGACCCCCAACGGCAAGCTCGACCGCAAGGCGCTGCCGGCGGTGGATGCCAGCCAGATGCAGGCCGCGTATGTCGCGCCTCAATCGGAGCTTGCGCAACAGGTCGCGGCAATCTGGCAGCAAGTGCTCACCGTGGAACGCATCGGTCTGAACGATCACTTCTTCGAACTCGGCGGGCACTCGCTGCTGGCGGTCAATGTCGTGTCGCGCATCGCCCTGGAACTGGGCCTGACGCTGACGCCGCAACTGCTATTCCAGCACCCCGTCCTCGGCGACTTTGTCGCTCGACTCGATACAGGAGGCGGGGCAATCAACGAACAGAAACTGAACAAGCTGGAAGCCCTGCTTGACGATATGGAGGAGTTCTGATGGACACGAGTGTTGCTTTGAGGATTGCCAAGCGCTTTATCACTCTGCCGCTGGACAAACGTAAGCTCTACCTGGAAAAGATGCTCGAAGAGGGCGTCTCGCCGGCGAACCTGCCGATTCCGGAAACTCGCTCAAGCTTCGAGGCGATCCCGCTGTCCTACGCCCAGGAACGCCAGTTGTTCCTGTGGCAGATGGACCCGCACAGCACCGCGTACCACATTCCCAGCGCCCTGCGGTTGAAGGGCCGACTGGATGTCGCGGCGCTGGAGCGCAGTTTCAACGCGGTGGTCGCCCGCCATGAAAGCCTGCGCACCACGTTCGTCGAGCAGGGTGAAACCTTCTGTCAGAAGGTTCACGGGCAGATGCCGTTGAACATCATGGTCGAGACGCTGGCGCCCGGTCAGGACGCTGACACCGCGATCAAGGCTTTCGTCGAAAACGAAACCGCACGCCCGTTCAACCTGCAACAGGGCCCGTTGCTGCGGGTGTCGTTGCTCAAGGTTGGCGAAGACGATCACGTGCTGGCGCTGATCCAGCACCACATCATCTCCGATGGCTGGTCAATGCAAGTGCTGGTCGGCGAGCTGATCAAGCATTACGCCGCCGACACCGGCGGCCAGTCCCTGAGCCTGCCGCCGCTGGAGGTGCAATATGCCGACTACGCAATCTGGCAGCGCCACTGGCTGGAGGCCGGCGAGCGTGAGCGGCAGCTGAAATACTGGATCGACACCCTCGGCGGCGAACAGCCGGTGCTGGAATTGCCGATCGATCACCCGCGTCCGGCGGTGCAAAGCTTCCGTGGCGCGCGCCTCGATCTGAACCTGCCGGCGGCACTGGGCGAGGCCCTCAAGCAACTGGCCCAGCGCGAAGGCGCGAGTCTGTTCATGGTGCTGCTGGCGTCCTTTCAGGCGTTGCTGCACCGCTACAGCGGCCAGTCGCAGATCCGCGTCGGCGTGCCGACCGCCAACCGCAACCGTGTGGAAACCGAAGGCCTGATCGGCTTCTTCGTCAACACCCAGGTGCTGAGCGCGGACGTCCACGGACAACTGCCGTTCAATCAATTGCTGGCACAGGTCAAACAATCGGCGATGGCCGCCCAGGCCCATCAGGACCTGCCGTTCGAGCAACTGATCGAAGCCCTGCAACCGGAACGCAGCCTGAGCCACAGCCCGGTGTTCCAGGTGATGTACAACCACCAGGCGGTCAACGACCAGACCCAGCGTCAAAGCCAGGTGCAACTGCCGCAACTGAGTGTCGAGGACATCGTCTGGGAGGGCCGCACCGCGCAGTTCGACCTGACCCTCGGCACCTACGAATCCAGCGAAGGCGTGGCGGCGGAACTGACTTACGCCACCGACCTGTTCAAACCGCAAACCATCGAGCGTCTGGCGCGCCACTGGCTGAACCTGCTGCACGGCATCGTCGCCTCGCCGAATCAGCGTGTCGGCGAACTGCCGCTGCTGGAAACCACCGAACATCAAGTGCTGTTGCAGGACTGGAAACGCGTGGTCGATCACGCCGCGCCGGCGCCCTGTGTGCAGCAACGCATTGCCCTGCAAGCCGCGCAGACGCCTGAGGCTACCGCGTTGATCATCGGCGAAGACCAACTGACTTACGGTCAGTTGAACGCCCGCGCCAACCAGCTCGCGCACAAGCTGATGGAGCTGGGCGTCGGTCCGGATCGACTGGTCGGCATCGCCGTCGAGCGCAGCGTCGAAATGATCGTCGGCCTGCTGGCAATCCTCAAGGCCGGCGGCGCTTATGTGCCGCTGGACCCGGCGTATCCGCAAGACCGCCTGGCCTACATGATCGAGGACAGCGGCATCGAATTGCTGTTGACTCAAGCGCACTTGCAGACGCTGTTGCCGATCCCGGCCGACCTTGCCACGGTGTTGCTGGATCAACCGCAGGACTGGCTGGCGGCGTACCCGACCACCGTGCCTGACGTGGCAGTGAACGGCGAGCATCTGGCCTACACGATCTACACCTCGGGCTCGACCGGCAAGCCTAAGGGCGTGATGGTCCGCCACGCAGCCCTGAGCAACTTCGTCGCGAGCATGGTCGGGCAACCGGGCATCGCTGCGGCGGATCGCATGCTGTCGCTGACCACGTTCTCGTTCGACATTTTCGGCCTGGAAATCTACGGCCCGCTGCTGGCCGGCGCCGCCGTGGTGCTGACCGGCAAGGACGTGCATCAGGATCCGCAAGCAGTGCTCGAACTGATCGACCGCCACGGCGTGACCATGCTGCAAGCCACGCCTTCGACCTGGCGCATGCTGCTGGACCACGAACACGCCGGGATTCTCGACGGCCGCACTTTCCTGTGTGGCGGTGAAGCGCTGCCTCAGGAGCTGGCGCAACGCATGCTGGTGCGCTCGCCGAAGGTCTGGAACCTCTACGGCCCGACCGAAACCACGATCTGGTCGGCGCTGCATCCGTTGAGCGTGGACAACAGCCGACCGTTCCTCGGCAAACCGATCGACAACACCGCGCTGTACATTCTCGGCAGTGATCTGGAACTCAATCCGCTCGGCGCGCCGGGCGAGCTGCTGATCGGCGGCGACGGTCTGGCGCGGGGTTATTTCCAGCGTCCTGCGCTGACCGCCGAACGCTTTGTGCCGGACCCGTTCTCGACCACTGGCGAGCGTCTGTATCGCACCGGCGACCTGACCCGTTACCGCGCCGAAGGCGTGATCGAATACATCGGGCGGATCGACCATCAGGTGAAAATCCGGGGTTTTCGCATCGAACTGGGCGAAATCGAAGCGCGCCTGCTGGCGCTCGACAGCGTGCGCGAAACGGTAGTGGTCGCCCAGGACGGCCCGACCGGCCCGCAACTGGTGGGCTACGTGGTACCGACGTCCGGCGAGGTGCTGGATGCCGACGGTGAAGCCGCGTTGCGTGCTGCGCTCAAGACCAGCCTCAAGGCTGAATTGCCGGAGTACATGGTGCCGGCGCACGTGCTGTTTCTCACGCAACTGCCGCTGACCCCCAACGGCAAAGTCGACCGCAAGGCCTTGCCGGCCCCCGACGCGAGCCAGTTGCAATCGACCTACATCGCGCCGCAGACCGCCACCCAGCACACCGTCGCCGAAATCTGGCAAACCGTGTTGAAACTGGAGCAGGTGGGGCTGGGCGACAACTTCTTCGAACTCGGCGGCCATTCGCTGCTGGTGACTCAGGTCGTTTCGCGGGTGCTTCAGGCGCTCAACGTGCAAGTGCCGCTGCGCACCCTGTTCGAACACAGCACGCTGGTGGATTTCGTCGCCGCCCTCGGCGTCGAGCAGGCGCAGCAGGAGCCGCCGATTGTTGCGTTGCCGCGTCAGCAACCGCTGGCGCTGTCCTACGCTCAGGAGCGTCAGTGGTTCCTCTGGCAGCTGGAACCGACCAGCACCGCTTACCATGTGCCGGCCGCATTGCGCCTGCGCGGTGAACTGGACCTGCTGGCGTTGCAGCGCAGCTTCGATGCGCTGATTGCCCGCCACGAATCCCTGCGTACCTGCTTTGTCGAAGAGCAGGGCCAGACCCTGCAAGTGATCCAGGCTCAGGCAGCGCTGAACATCGCGGTCGAAAGCATCGACGGCGAGCTGGATGATGCCGCGTTGCAAGCCTTGGTCGCGGCCGAAACCCTGCACCTGTTCGACTTGCAGAAAGGCCCGCTGCTGCGGGTCAAGCTGCTGCGCCTGGCGGCCGATGACCACGCGCTGATCATCACCTTGCACCACATCGTGTCCGATGGCTGGTCGATGGGCATCATGGTCAACGAGCTGGTGGCGTTGTATGCCGCGCACAGCGAAGGCAAGACCGCGCAGTTGCCGGGATTGCCGGTGCAATACGCCGACTATGCGGTGTGGCAGCGCCAGTGGATGGACGCCGGTGAGCGCGAACGTCAACTGAGTTACTGGACCGCGCAACTGGGCGACGGCGATCAGCCGTTGCTGGAGCTGCCGACCGACCGTCCGCGTCCGCCGGAGCAAAGTTACCGGGGCGCGCGTCAGGACATTCCGCTGAGCGCCGAACTGGCCACCGGCCTCAAGCAGGTCGCACAACGGGAAAACGTCACCCTGTTCGCGTTGCTGCTGGCGTCGTTCCAGACCCTGCTGCACCGCTACAGCGGCCAGGCCGACATTCGTGTCGGCGTGCCGGTGGCCAACCGCAATCGGGTCGAGACCGAAGGCCTGATTGGCTTCTTCGTCAACACCCAGGTGCTGAAGACTGAGTTCGACAGCCAGCAGACCTTCCGCAGCCTGTTGCAGCAAGTGAAAAACACCGTGCTCGGTGCCCAGGCCCATCAGGACCTGCCGTTCGAGCAGTTGGTTGATGCGCTGCAACCGGAACGCAGCCTGAGCCACAGTCCGCTGTTCCAGGTGCTGCACAACCACCAGAGTCAGACCCGTCAGGCGCAGGGCGCGACGCGTCTGCCGAAGATCGAGATCGAAGGCCTGAGCTGGGTGTCGCATACCGCGCAGTTCGACCTGACCCTCGACACTTTCGAGTCGGCGGACAACGTCTGGGCCGAACTGACTTACGCCACCGACCTGTTCGACGCAGTGACCATGGAGCGTCTGGCGCAACACTGGACGAATCTGCTGCACGGCATCGTCGCCGATTGCGCCCAGCGCATCGCCGAACTGCCATTGCATGAGGCGGCCGAACGTCAGGCCACGATGTTGCAATGGAACCCGGCCGTGGCCGATTTCCCGAGCGAGGCGTGCCTGCATCAACTGATCGAAGCTCAGGCTGAGCGTGCGCCGCAAGCGGTGGCCGTGACCTATGGCGAACAGACCCTGAGCTATGGCGAGCTCAACAGCCGCGCCAACCCGTTGGCCCACAAGCTGATTGCCAGCGGTGTCGGGCCGGACGTGCGCGTCGGTCTGGCGGTGGAGCGCAGCCTGGAAATGCTCGTCGGGCTGCTGGCGATTCTCAAGGCTGGCGGTGCCTATGTGCCGCTTGATCCGACCTATCCGGAAGATCGTCTGGCCTACATGATCGGTGACAGCGGCATCAGCCTGCTGCTGACCCAGAGTCATCTGCTCGGCCGTCTGCCAGTGCCGGACTCGGTGTGCAGCGTGATGCTCGATCAGGAAGGCGACGGCCTCGAAGGCTACAGCGACAGCAACCCGCAGGTGCGCATGAGCCCGGACAACCTGGCTTACGTGATCTACACCTCCGGTTCCACCGGCCAGCCGAAAGGCACCTTGCTCGCCCATCACAACGTGCTGCGTCTGTTCAAGGCCACCGATGCCTGGTTCGATTTCGGCCCGCAGGATGTCTGGAGCCTGTTCCATTCCTACGCGTTCGACTTCTCGGTCTGGGAGATTTTCGGTGCGCTGCTGTACGGCGGCAAACTGGTGGTGGTGCCGTACGAGACCAGCCGTTCGCCGGAAGATTTCTACACCTTGCTGTGCCGTGAAGGCATCACCGTTCTCAACCAGACGCCGTCGGCGTTCAAGCAACTGATGCAAGTGGCGTGTGCCCCGGCACACGCGGCGGCGCAAACGTCCCTGCGCTACGTGGTTTTCGGCGGCGAGGCTCTGGAGGTCAAGAGCCTGCGGCCGTGGTTCGAGCGCTTCGGCGACCGGGCCCCGCAACTGATCAACATGTACGGCATCACCGAAACCACGGTCCACGTGACCTACCGGCCGATCTCCCTGGCCGACCTGCAACGCGATGCCAGCAGCCCGATCGGCGAGCCGATTCCGGACTTGTCCTGGTATTTGCTCGACGGCGACCTGAACCCGGTGGCCAAGGGGTGCATCGGCGAGCTGTACGTCGGCCGCGCCGGTCTGGCCCGGGGGTATCTGAACCGTCCTGACTTGACCACGCTGCGCTTCATTCCCGATCCGTTTGCCGCCGATGGCGGGCGTCTGTACCGCACCGGCGACCTGGCGCGTTATCGCGCCGACGGTGTGATCGAATACGTCGGCCGGATCGACCATCAAGTGAAGATTCGCGGCTTCCGCATCGAACTCGGCGAGATCGAAGCGCAGCTGCTCGAACAAGCAGCCGTGCGTCAGGCCGTGGTGCTGGCGCAGCCGGGCCTCAGCGGTCAGCAACTGGTGGCGTACCTGGTGCCGAGCGAGGCCGCCTTGCTCGCCGCCGACGCTGCCGAACAGGGCCAGTGGCGTGACAACGTGCGGGCCGCGCTCAAGGAAAACCTGCCGGATCACATGATCCCGGCGCACCTGTTGCTGCTCGAGCAACTGCCGCTGACCGCCAACGGCAAACTCAACCGCAGTGCCTTGCCGTCTGCGGATGCGAGTCAGGCGCAGCAGGCCTATCAAGCACCGCAAAGCGAACTGGAACAGCGTCTGGCCGAGATCTGGCAGGACGTGTTGAAGCTGGAGCGCGTGGGTCTGACCGACAACTTCTTCGAGCTGGGCGGCGATTCGATCATCTCGATTCAAGTGGTCAGCCGCGCCCGTCAGGCCGGCATCCGTCTGAACCCCAAAGACCTGTTCCAGCACCAGACTATCCAGCGTCTGGCGCTGGTTGCGCAGATGGGTGACAGCGAATCGACCATCGATCAGCAACCGGTTACCGGCCCGGCGTTGCTGTTGCCGATTCAGCAGCAGTTCTTCGAGGACGACATCCCCGAGCGTCACCATTGGAACCAGTCGGTGCTGCTCAAGCCACGTCAGCCGCTGGCGGCCGAAAAGGTCGAGCAAGCGGTGCGTGCGCTGGTCATCCATCACGATGCCTTGCGCCTGAGTTTCAGCCAGCAGGGCAGTGTCTGGCAGGCCGAACACCTGTCGGTCGATGCGTTGCCGCAAGACCTGCTCTGGCAGGAAGACATTGTCGACATCGCGGATCTTGAAGCCTTGGGCAATCGCGCCCAGCGCAGCCTCGACCTGCAAAACGGCCCGTTGCTGCGTGCGGTGCTGGCGAATCTGGCTGACGGCACGCAACGCCTGTTGCTGGTGATCCATCACCTGGCGGTGGACGGCGTGTCGTGGCGGATTCTGCTGGAAGACCTGCAAACCGCGTATCAACAAGCCAACAGCGGTCAGACCCTGGACCTGCCGGCCAAGACCAGTGCTTTCAAGGACTGGAGCGAACACTTGCAGCGTTACGCCAACAGCCCGGCGTTGCAGGAAGAACTGGCGTACTGGCAGGCCTGCCTGAGCGGTGTCAGCACTGATCTGCCGTGCAAGCGTCTCGACGCCGGCCAGCAGAACCGTCTGGCGCAAACCGTGCAGACCCGCCTCGGCGCGGAGCTGACCCGGCAGCTTTTGCAGGAAGCCCCGGCGGCCTATCGCACCCAGGTCAACGACCTGTTGTTGACCGCGCTGGCCCGAGTGATCGGGCGCTGGAGCGGGCAGACGTCGACGCTGATTCAACTGGAAGGTCACGGTCGCGAAGAGCTGTTCGACGGCGTCGACCTGACCCGCACCGTGGGCTGGTTCACCAGCCTGTTCCCGGTGCGCCTGACCCCGGCCGAAGGCGCGGGGGATTCGATCAAGCAGATCAAGGAACAACTGCGCTCGATCCCGAACAAGGGCATCGGTTTCGGTGCGCTGTGTCACCTTGGTGATGCCGATGTGCAGCGCGGCTTGAAGGCGTTGCCGACCCCGCGTATCACCTTCAACTACCTCGGCCAGTTCGACGGCAGTTTCGAAGCCGATGACGGCGCGCTGTTCGCCCCCGCGCCGGACAATGCCGGCCTGGAACAAAGCCCGGATGCGCCGCTGGGTAACTGGCTGACCCTCAACGGTCAGGTCTACGGCGGTGAACTGAGTGTCGGCTGGACCTTCAGCGAAGAACGCTTCGACAGCGCCACCATTGAGGCGCTGGCCCGCGACTACGCCGATGAACTCGCCGCGCTGATCGCTCACTGCCTGATGCCGGGCGTGGAAGGCCTGACCCCATCGGACTTCCCGCTGGCCGGCCTGACCCAGGCACAGCTCGACAGCCTGCCGCTGCCGTCCTCGCAGATTGCCGACATCTATCCGCTGTCGGCGATGCAGCAGGGCATGCTGTTCCACAGCCTGTACGAGCAGACGTCCGGCGACTACATCAACCAGGTTCGCCTGGATGTCGAAGGCCTCGACCCGCAGCGCTTCCAGCAGGCCTGGCAGGCAGCGGTGGACAACCACGACATCCTGCGCACCAGCTTCGTCTGGCAAGGCCAGGTGGCGCGTCCGGTGCAAGTGGTGCACAAGCAGCTGGAGATGCCGTTCAGCGTGCTTGACTGGCGTGAGCGCAGTGTCGATCCGGCAGCCCTGGATCTGTTGGCCGCCAGCGAGCAGGCGCAAGGTTTCGACCTCAGCCACGGCCCGCTGCTGCGCATGGTCGTGGTACGCCTGGACGACCAGCGCTGCCACCTGATCTACACCAACCACCACATCCTGATGGACGGCTGGAGCAATTCGCAGTTGCTCGGCGAAGTCCTCCAGCGCTATGCCGGGGAAACCCTGCCGGCACTGGCCGGGCGTTATCGCGACTACATCGAATGGCTGCAACGCCAGGACGTCAAGGTCAGCGAACACTACTGGACCGCGCAACTGGCCAACCTGCAGGAGCCGACCCGTCTGGCCCAGGCGATTCAGGCCCAGCGCAGCGACGAGTCCCGTGAAGGTCACGGCGAGCGTTACGTGTTCATCGACGCCGAACAGACCCGGCGTCTGGGGGAATTCGCTCGCCAGCAGAAGGTCACGCTCAACACCCTGATCCAGGCTGCATGGCTGCTGCTGTTGCAGCGCCTGACCGGTCAGGAAAGCGTGGCGTTCGGTGCCACCGTGGCCGGTCGTCCGACCGAGCTCAAGGGCGTCGAGCAGCAGATCGGCCTGTTCATCAACACCTTGCCGGTGATCGCCAGCCCGCGTTCGGACTACAGCGTCGGCCAGTGGTTGCAGAACGTGCAGGCGCAGAACATCGGCCTGCGTGAACACGAACACACGCCGCTGTTCGACATCCAGCGCTGGGCCGGGCAGAGCGGTGAAGCGCTGTTCGACAACATTCTGGTGTTCGAGAACTATCCCGTGTCCCAGGCCCTGGAAGAGGGCGCGCCACAGGCGTTGCGCTTTGGCGAGGTCAACAACCACGAGCAGACCAACTACCCGCTGACTCTGGCGGTGAATGTCAGCGATGAACTGTCGCTGCACTACAGCTACCAGCGCGGGCAGTTCACCGATTCGGTGATCGAGCAATTGAGTGCGCAACTGCACAACCTGTTGCAGCAAATGGTGCAGTCGGGCGATGCCATGCTCGGCGCGCTGGACTTGCTCGACACCGCCGACCGCCGTTTGATGGTCGAGCAGTGGAACGCCACCGGCATCGACTATCCGCTGGAGCAGGGTGTGCACACGCTGATCGAAGCCCAGGCCCTGCGCACCCCGGACGCGCCGGCGCTGGTGTTCGCCGGTCAGACGCTGAGCTACGCGCAGCTCAACGCCCGCGCCAACCAGTTGGCCCATGGCTTGATCGCCCGTGGCGTCGGCCCGGATGGGCTGGTCGGAATTGCGGTCGAGCGCAGCCTGGAAATGGTCATCGGCCTGCTGGCGATTCTCAAGGCCGGCGGCGCCTATGTGCCGTTGGACCCGGAGTACCCGCGTGATCGCCTGAGCTATATGATCGCCGACAGCGGCATCGACCAGTTGCTGACCCAGCCGCACCTGCTGGCCAGCCTGCCGATTCCCGACGGCGTACAGACCCTGTGCCTGGAGCCGTCCGGCGCGGACTGCGCCGAGTGGCCGACGCACAATCCGCAGGTCGAATACGACGCCAGCAACCTGGTCTACGTGATCTACACCTCCGGTTCCACCGGTCTGCCGAAAGGCGCAGGCAACGCCCATCGCGCCCTGACCAACCGCCTGATGTGGATGCAGCAGGCCTATGGTCTGGACGCCAGTGACACCGTGTTGCAGAAAACCCCGTTCAGCTTCGACGTGTCGGTGTGGGAGTTCTTCTGGCCGCTGATGACCGGCGCCCGGCTGGTCGTCGCGGCACCGGGCGACCACCGCGATCCGGCGAAACTGATCGCGCTGATCAACGCCGAACGTGTCACCACGCTGCACTTCGTGCCGTCGATGCTGCAGGCCTTCCTGCAGGACGCCAATGTGGCGAGCTGCACCGGTCTGAAGCGCATCGTCTGCAGCGGTGAAGCGCTGCCGGTGGATGCGCAGGTGCAGGTGTTCGCCAGACTGCCGCAGGCCGGTCTGTTCAACCTGTACGGCCCGACCGAAGCAGCCATCGACGTGACCCACTGGACCTGCCGCGACGAAGGCCGCGACGGCGTGCCGATCGGGCAGCCGATTGCCAATCTGTCGACCTTCATTCTCGACAGCGGCCTCAATCCGCTGCCGGTGGGTGTGGCTGGCGAGCTGTACCTCGGCGGCATCGGTCTGGCCCGTGGTTATCACCGTCGTCCGGGGCTTAGCGCCGAGCGTTTTGTCGCCAACCCGTTCGCGGCCGGCGAGCGGATGTACCGCACCGGTGACCTGGCACGCTACCGCGCCGACGGCGTGATCGAGTACGTCGGGCGCATCGACCATCAGGTCAAACTGCGCGGTCTGCGGATCGAGCTGGGTGAAATCGAAGCGCGGCTGATGGAGCACGCCGCCGTGCGGGAAGCGGTGGTGGTTGCCCGTGATGTGCTGGGCAGCCAGCAACTGGTGGCGTACCTGGTGCCGAGCGATCCGGCGACCGTCGATGCTCCGGACGCCGTGCGCAATGAACTGCACGACAGCCTGTCGACCTGGCTGGGCGCAAGCCTGCCGGATTACATGGTGCCGGCGCACCGGATGTGGCTGGCGCAGATGCCGCTGAGCCCCAACGGCAAACTCGACCGCAAGCGTTTGCCGGCGCTGGCGTTCTCGGCTGCGCAGCAACACGTCGAACCGGCCAGTGCCATCGAACAGACGCTGGTGGACATCTGGAAAGACGTGCTGGGCCTTGAGCGGATCAGCACCACCGACAGCTTCTTTGCGTTGGGCGGCGATTCGATCATCTCGATTCAGGTGGTCAGTCGCGCCCGTCAACAAGGCATCGAGCTGAGCCCGAAAGACCTGTTCCAGCAGCCGACCATCCAGCAACTGGCCGTGCGTGCCCAGGCTGCCGAAGGCACTCAGGCGCCGGTCGCCGTTTTGGTCGACATGCCGTTGCACGGTCTGAGCGAGGCGCAGATTGCCGAGCTGCCACTGCCGGAAGGGCAACTGGACGGGTTGTACCGCTTGTCGCCGATGCAGCAGGGCATGCTGTTCCTCGGCCTGAACTCGCCGGAGGCCGACCTCTACATCAACCAGGTGAGCATTCCGGTGCAGGGCCTGGAGCCGGCGCGCTTCAAGGCGGCGTGGGAAACGGTGAGCCGCCGTCACGACATTCTGCGCACCGGTTTCCTCTGGCAGGACATGGCCGAGCCGCTGCAATTCGTGCTCGCCGATCCGCAACTGCCGGTGAGCCTGCTCGACTGGCGCGATCAGGATCACTCGGAACAAGCCTTGCAGGCACTGGCCGCCAGCGAACGGGCAAAGGGTTTCGACCTTGACCGTCCGCCGCTGCAACGCCTGACGCTGGTGCAAGTGGGCGAGGGCAGCTATCAGCTGATCTGGACCTATCACCACATCCTGATCGACGGCTGGAGCAGTTCGCAGCTGATCGGCGAAGTGCTGAGCCAGTATTCCGGCCAGCCACTCGCCGAAGCGGTGCCGTACCGTCGCTACATCAACTGGCTGCAACAGCAGGATGCCAATGCCAGCGAAGGTTTCTGGCGTGAACATTTGAGCCTGCTCGACGAGCCGACTTATCTTGCCGACGCCGTGGCGCGCACCGGCGAAGGCCGCGGTCACGAAGCGCTGTACAGCCGTCTGGGCGAAACCCGCACCGAACAGCTCAAAGCCTTCGCCCAGTCCCAGCAGATCACCCTCAACACGCTGGTGCAGGGGGCGTGGCTGATGCTGCTGAGCCGTTACAGCGGCCAGCGCTGCGTGGCGTTCGGCGCCACGGTGGCGGGGCGTCCGGCAAGTCTGCCGGCGTCGGAGTCGATCCTCGGTCTGTTCATCAACACCTTGCCGGTGATCAAGGACGTGCCGGCCGAACAGGCGGTCGGCCAGTGGCTGCGCGACTTGCAGGACTTCAACCTGGACATGCGCGAGCGCGAATACACGCCGCTGTCCGACGTTCAGCGCTGGGCCGGGCGGACCGGGCAGTCGCTGTTCGACAGCATCATCGTGTTCGAGAACCACCCGATCGATCAGGCGTTGCGCGAGTGGCGCGACGACTCGCTGAAGTTTGGCGAGAGCGCCAGCGCCGGCCTGACCAACTTCCCGATGGACCTGATGGTCACGCTCGAAGATGGCCTGGTGATCGAGTACATGTTCCTGCGCGAGCATTTCGACCGGGCGACCGTCGAAGGCATCCGCAGCAATATGGAAGGGCTGCTGACCGCGCTCACCGAGGACGCTGCGCAACCGCTGGGCCGCATCGGTCTGCCGACTGCGAATGTCGCGGATTCGACGGCGGTTGCCGTGCAGCCGCCAGCGGTGGCGGTGCATCAGCGCATCGCTCAGTGGGCCGCGCAGCGCAGCGAGCAGACTGCCGTGGTTTTCAATGATCAGGCGTTCAGCTACGGCCAGATCGAGGCTCGGGCCAATCGTCTGGCCCATGCGCTGATCGCCGAGGGCGTCGGTCCGGAAGTGCGGGTCGGCGTGGCGTTGCCGCGCAGCGAGAACATGATTGTCGCGCTGCTGGCGGTGCTCAAGGCCGGCGGTGCCTACGTGCCGCTGGACGCGACCTATCCTCGCGAGCGTTTGAGTTATCTGATGCGCGATTCCGGTATCGCGCTGCTGCTCAGCGATTCGAGCCTGCGTCAGGTGATGCCAGCCCAGGACAACCTGCATGTGCTGGAGCTGGATCAACTGGACCTGAGCCCACAGCCGGATACTGCGCCACAGGTTTCGGTCGAACCGGGCAACCTCGCTTACGTGATCTACACCTCCGGCTCCACCGGCCTGCCCAAAGGCGTCGGTGTGGCTCACGGGCCGCTGGCGATGCACTGCGAGGCGATCGGTCAGCGTTATGAAATGAGCGCGGCTGATTGCGAATTGCACTTCATGTCGTTTGCGTTCGACGGCGCTCACGAGCGCTGGCTGACCACCCTGACCCACGGCGCGCGCCTGCTGATCCGTGACGACAGTCTGTGGACGGCCGAGCAGACCTGCAACGCCATGCATCAGCACGGCGTGACCGTGGCGGCATTCCCGCCGGTGTACCTGCAACAACTGGCCGAACACGCCGAGCAGCACGGCAACCCACCGCCGGTGCGGATCTACTGCTTCGGTGGCGATGCGGTGCCGGTGGCGAGTTTCGAACTGGCCAAGCGTGCGCTCAAGCCGCGCTACATCATCAACGGCTACGGCCCGACCGAAACCGTGGTCACGCCGCTGATCTGGAAGGCCGGTGCCGAGGATGTCTGCGGCGCTGCCTACGCGCCGATCGGCAGCGTGGTCGGCGAGCGCTGCGGTTACGTGCTCGACAGCGATCTCAACCGTCTGCCGGTCGGCATTGCCGGCGAGTTGTACCTCGGTGGCGCGCTGGCCCGTGGTTATCTGGGACGCGCCGGCGGTACCGCCGAGCGCTTCGTGGCGAACCCGTTCAGCGCCGATGGCAGCCGTCTATATCGCACCGGTGACCTGGTGCGCCAGCGCGCCGATGGCACGGTCGACTACCTCGGCCGGATCGACCATCAGGTGAAGATCCGCGGTTTCCGAATCGAGTTGGGCGAAGTCGAAGCACGCCTCAAGCAACAACCGGGCGTGCGCGATGCCGCCGTGGTCGCTCGCGAAGGCGTCAGCGGCAAACAACTGCTCGGCTATGTGCTGGCCGGTGCCGATGCGTCGGTGGACGGTCTGTGCGAACGCTTGCGCGAACAGCTCAAGGCCAGCCTGCCGGACTACATGGTGCCTGCGCACCTGATGTTGCTCGAGCGCATGCCGCTGACGCCGAACGGCAAACTCGACCGCAAGGCCTTGCCGGATCCGGACGCCGAACAGCGTCAGGATTACGTGGCCCCGCGCACCGAACTGGAAAAAGCCCTGGCGAAGATCTGGCAGGAGGTGCTGAAGATCGAACGCGTCGGCTTGACCGACAACTTCTTCGAACTGGGCGGCGACTCGATCCTCAGCCTGCAGGTGGTCGCCCGCAGCCGTGTGCTCAAGTCCCAGGGCCTGAGCCTGAAACTGCGCGACCTGATGCAGAAACCGAGCATCGCCGAACTGGTGGCCAGTGTTCAGGGGGCTGCCGAGAAGGCCTCCGGGCTGCTGGCAATGAACGCCGAGGTCAAGGGCCGGGCGCCGCTGTTCTGCATTCATGCCGGTTTCGGCACGGTGTTTGACTACGAGCCGCTGGCCCGTCGCTTGAGTGGTCAGCGCCAGGTGTTGGCGATCCAGTCGCGGATGTTGCTCGACCCGGCCTTCAGCGATACGTCGCTGCAAAGCATGGCGAGTGATTACGTGGCGCAGATTCGCGAGAAACAGCCGCAGGGGCCGTATCACCTGTTGGGCTGGTCGCTTGGCGGTACGCTGGCGATGCTGATGGCGGCGCAGCTTGAGCGGGAAGGGCAGCCAGTGAAGTTCGTCGGTCTGGTGGACAGCTTCGTGGCATCGGCGGCCATCAATGCCGGGGCCGTGGATGACTGGCGAGCCGATCTGCGTGACTTCCTGCGGGTCACTTTGCCGGACGCCGAGAACGTGGCCATCGACGGCGAGGAGACGGCACAGAACCTGCGCGCAGTGTTCAACGCCGCCATGGGCGCCGAAAGTGGGGCTTCGACCTACGTCGCGCTGGGGGCCGATGAACTGGCCCATGTGTTCAGTGTGGCGCGCCGGCTCAAGCAGTTGTCGCTGCAGCTCGACCGCTGTCCGCCGCTGGCGGTGCACCCGGTTTGCTGGTGGACACTGGGCCGAGAAGAGGAGGCGGTCGAACTGGCGGCGCAACTCGAACAGCCGGGCATGGGTGGCGAATGGCTGGACTGCGGGCATTTCCAGATCCCGCGGGATGAAACTTTCCTGTCCGAGGCTGAAGAAATGCTCGGCGAGTTCGTTGAATCAGTAGTCATGTCCTGAAACCTGCTTCGTAACCGCAAACACCACTCGGGCGCCTAAGGCGCCCGAGTGGTCTGGAGAAATTGAATGTCGTTGAATCCTGATATCGCCGCATTTCTGCAATTGGTCGGCAACGGCCGGGCCAGCGGCAAACGCGTGGGCATGCATGAGCTGAGCCCGGAACAGGCCCGTGAACAGTTCGATCAGTCGTCGCTGCTGATGGACGCCGGCGGCGAAGACCTTGCGCTGGTCGATGAACTGCAACTGCCGGTGCGTGACGGCTCGCTGCTGGAGGCGCGGGTCTACAGCCATCAGCCCTTGAAAGCCGGGGCCGGACGTCCGGCGCTGTTGTATTTCCATGGTGGCGGTTATGTCGTCGGCAGCCTCGATTCCCATGACTCACTGTGCCGGGCGCTGGCGTCGATGGCCGATTGTGTGGTGCTGTCGGTGGCTTATCGACGGGCGCCGGAGTTCCGTTTTCCGACCGCCGCCAACGATGCACAGGATGCCTGGAACTGGCTGGTGGCAAATGCTCAGGATCTGGGGCTGGACAGCACGCGCCTGGCGATTGCCGGTGACAGCGTCGGCGGCAGCCTGGCCACCGTGCTCGCCGCACAATTGGTGGGCGCCCCGGTGCAGCCGCGTTTGCAGGTGCTGATCTACCCGGTCACCGACGCCAGCCGCAGCACGCCCTCCATCGAGCGTTACGCCGAGGGTTATCTGCTGGAGAAGGCATCGCTGAATTGGTTCTACAACCACTATCAGCGTGAGGCGGCCGACCGTCTCGATCCGCGTTTCTCGCCGTTGCTGGGGGAAGTCTCAGCCGGTGTGGCGCCAACACTGCTGGTGTTGGCCGAGTGCGATCCACTGCACGACGAAGGCGTGGCGTATGCCCGGCATTTGCAGGCAGCGGGTGTCGAGGTCGAGTTGAAAGTGTACGAGGGCATGACCCATGACTTCATGCGCATGGGTGCGATCATCGATGAGGCCGAAGAGGCGCAGCAGCACATTGCCGAGCGGCTGCTGGAGGTGTTTGCAGCACGGTGACAGAGATTATCGAGGGACTGAAAGGGTCGCTGTCTGCGGCCCTTTTCTATTGCCCAGGGAGAAAAGGGCAGACAGCAAAACGCCGGCAAATGCCGGCGTTTTGTCGGGTGCTGAACGTGTTACCAGTTGTAGGTCACGTCGGCGGTCATGGTCCGGCCTTCGCCGTAGTAGCAGTCCAGGGTGCTGTTGCAGCTGGCGACGTACTTTTTGTCGGCGAGGTTTTCCAGGTTCATCTTCACTTTCACGCCTTTGACGTGCAGTGGCGATTTTTCCAGGTCGTAGGAAATCATGGCGTCATACACGGTGTAAGACGGGATCTGGAAGGAGTCTTCCTCGTAGTCCGAGCCATAGCTGCTGCGCACGTAGCGTGTGCCCAGGCCCATGCCCAGACCGGCCAGCGAAGTCGACTGGTCGAAGTCGTAGTTGATCCACGCCGACGCGGTCAGTGGTGGGCTCATGGCCAGGGTGCGACCTTCGCGACCGTCGTTGACGCTGCGCCACTTGATCTGGTTGCGCGACACCGAGGCCAGCACACGCAGGTTCTGGGTCACGTTGACCTTGCCTTCCAGTTCCACACCGCGCGAACGCACCGAACCGCTCTGGCTGCTGAAGCCCGGGTTGTTCAGGTCGTTGGTCAGCATGTTGCTCTGATCGATCTGATAGGCCGACAGCTGGATGAACCCGTCGACGAAGCTTGGCTCGTACTTGACGCCGACTTCGTACTGTTTGCCCTCGGTCGGCTCGAACGGACGGCCGTTCATGTCGGCACCGGTCTGTGGCAGGAACGATTCGGCGTAGCTCACGTACGGTGTCAGGCCGTTTTCGAACTCGTAGCCAAGGCCTGCACGACCGGTGAACTTCTCGTCCTTGATGTTCGAGCGGTTGCCGCCCAGCGGTTCCTTGTTGATGGTTTCGGCGAAGTCGTAGCGACCGCCGACGGTCAGGAACCACTGGTTCCAGCGCATCTGGTCCTGGGTGTACAGGCCGGTCTGCTTGACCGTGTTGTCCCAACGGTAAGGCTGGCGGAAGTTGAACTGGCTGCCGTAGACCGGGTTGTACAGGTCGATGGCCGGGCCCTGACGGTCATAACGGCCGAGGAACTTGGAGTTGTACTGGTAGTAGTCGACACCCAGCAGCAGGGTGTGATCCAGCTCGCCGGTCTTGAACTTGGCCTGGGCGATGTTATCGATGCCGTAGACCTTGTTGTCCTGGGCCCAGTCCACACCGAAGCGGGTCTGGCGACGTTCGTCGTCGGCGCCGGTGACCGGATTCGGTTCGAAGGAGTAGCCGTGCAGCGGCGCGATGTAACGGTCGTTGAGTTGCGCGTAACGGGCGTTCTGCTTGAGGGTCCAGACGTCGTTGAGTTCGTGGGAAATCTCGTAACCGAGCACGAACTGCTCGCGGTCGTACTTGTTCACATTCGGCTCGCCGAGGAACAGGCTGCGGCTGATGCGACCGTTGGCGGTGCGGTACACGGTGCCGTTGGCCGGCAGGCCCTGGGCTTCCGGGGTGTCGTGGTCTTTCTGGTACTGGCCGTACAGGGTGATGCTGGTGCGGTCGTTCGGCAGCCAGGTCAGGCTGGGCGCGAGCATCATGCGTTTCTGGTCGGCGTAGTCGATCTGCGAGTTGCTGTCGTTGACCACACCGGTCAGGCGATAGAGAAACTCTCCCTGATCGTCGAGCGGGCCGCCGAGGTCGAAGGCGCCGTATTTGCGGTCATAGCTGCCGCCACCAATGATCACTTCGTGCAGAGGCGTGGCCGTCGGACGCTTGCCGACCATGTTGACGATGCCGCCTGGCTGGTTCTGGCCGTAGAGCACCGACGCCGGGCCCTTGAGCACTTCGATGCGCTCCAGGCTGTATGGGTCGATCTGCAACGAGCCGCCGGTGCTGCCGCCGCCGTAAGGCAGGTGCAGGCCGTCGAGGTACAGCGGCGTTGGCGAGAAACCCCGGGAGGTCGGTTCGTCGAAGATCTTCACCCGGTCGGAGAAGCCGCCGCCGGTCATGCCCGCGGTGTAGCGCAGGGCTTCGGTGACCGACTGCGAACCGCGCATCTTGATTTCGTCTTGCGTGACGACGTTGATGGTCTGCGGGATTTCCTTCAGCGCGGTATCGGTCTTGGAGCCGGTGGCGCTGCGTTTTGCAACAATGCCGTCAACCGGGCCCCACGCTGACTCCAGGGCGGCGGTGATGCTGGTCGGCGCCAGGTCAAGGCTCGCGCCGCTGCTGCGGGCACGCAAGGAAACATTGTTGCCCTGCACGCTGTAGGCGATGTCGGTGCCCTGAAGCAATTGCGCGATAGCGGCGGTCGGCTCCAGGTTGCCACTGACAGCGGTGCTGCGCAGGCCGCTGACGTCGTCCGGGCTGTACAGCACTTGCAGATTGGTCTGGCGGCCGAATTCCTGCAGCGCGCTCCCCAGCGACTGTGCCGCAATATTGATCGTCACCGCTGCGGCCTGCGCCTGACCGATCACCGGCAGGGTCAATGCCATGGCGCAAAGGGCTGGAAGGGTGGTGCGCAAGGAACGGCGGATCAGCAGAGCCTTGGCGAGCGGGTGGAGTCCGTGCGGTGCGGGCATTGTTCTTCTACTCTTCAAAGTGTTGACTGAGAACTATTTCTATTAACTGTTAGTAAGACGTTGAGCCCTCCGAAAACCGGAAAGGCTCAACGCACTTTTTTACAGATTTTTCACAATCAGGCGGGTTGCAGCTCGGTGACCACTTTGCCGGCGTTCATGCGCACCAGTTGGTCGGCGACGTCGAAGTAACGATCGTCGTGGGAAATGACGATGATGGTCTTGCCCAGACGCTTCAGGTCCGGCAGCAATTCGGTGTAGAAAATCCGCCGGAACGTCGGGTCCTGGTCGGCGGCCCATTCGTCGAACACCAGCACCGGACGCTCTTCCAGCCACGCATTGATCAACGCCAGACGCTTGCGCTGGCCGGTCGACAGATCGGTAGTGGTGAATGCACCGTCGCGCACGCTGACCTTGTGCGCGATTTCCAGGCGCTCGAGGTATTGGTTGGCGTCTCGCGGAATAGGCGTGTCGCCCTGCACCACGTCATCGAACAGGTAATAGTCGGCGAAGATCGTGGTGAACAACTGGCGATAGTCGTCGCGGGTGAGGGCGGTCACGACCTGGTCGTTGAGGCGGATTTCACCCTGCTGTGGCGCATACAGGCCCAGCAGCAGTTTGATCAGGGTGGTCTTGCCGCAGCCGTTTTCACCGACGATGAAAATGATGTCGCCCTGATCGATCTTCAGGTTCACCGGGCCCAGACGGAACGGCGCAGCGCCTTCCACGGTCGGGAAACTGTACGAGACGTCGGTCAGTTCCAGGCTGTGCACGGGTGTTTTTTTATTGCCCTGATCGCTGAGCAGCAAGTGCGGCTCGGGTGAGGAAAATTGCTCGGACAACTCGGCGATCCGCCGGAACGCGATCTGCGCGCGGCCCACAATCGGCAAAGCCGCCATGACATGTTCCAGCGGACCTTTCATGTACAGCAGCACCAGCACGAAGCCGCTCATCACCGCTTTGTCGGCGCTCGGCCACAGCGATTGCAGGGCCAGCGCCAGGCCGATCACTACAAAGAACAACATCGAGCCGAGGGTCTTGGCGACCACATAGATGTTCACCGAGCGCACCTGGGTGTCGCAGATCTGGTCGGCGGTGGTCTGGATGCCCGAAACGAACATGCGATGGCGACGCGGACGGTGGATGCGCAGTTCCTTGGCGCCTTCGGCAATCGCGTTGTAGTGCTTTTGCAGGTCGTCTTCATGGTCGCGGGCTTTCATGAAACCCTGCATGCCACGGCCCTGAGCGATGTACTGGATGATTGTGCCGATCAGGACCGCCACCACCATCATCAGGAACATCGGCCACGACAGCATCGCCAGGTAACCCATGCAGCCGAGGGTGACGGTCATGGAAATGGCCAGCGGCGAGAAGGCGAAAGCAAAGTCGCTGATGGTGTCGACGTCGTGGGTCAGCACCGGGATCAGCCGATGACTGCGGTAGCGCTCGATCTGCTCGATGGGTGCCGACAACACTTTTTCGCCCAGCTCTTTGCGCAGCCTGGCGATGATGTGCTGGCCGACGAAGTTGGTGCCGATGTCGGAAAAGATCGAACTGGCCAGGGCCAGCAGGCACAGCCCGGCGAACACCGCGACCACGTTGCTGGTCAGGCCGGCTTCGGAGTGCAGTGCGGTGTTGATCGTCGCCAGCAGCGCCGTGACGCTCAGGCCGCCGACCATGCCGAGCAGGATCGACCCGGCAACGATCAGCCGAAAGGGTTTGAGCAGGGCGAACAATTCATTGATCACCCCGCGTGTTGGTTTGCTCATGGAGGTTCCCTGCGTGAAAGAGCGGCGAAGGCCGGCATCGGCTGCGGGCGTCGCCTGGGTGACGTAGAGGGCAGTGGCGCGTCGCAATGGATCGCGCCATCTGTAGAACGACTGGCGGGAGGGTTAATTTAGCGTGGCGACGGGGCGTTACAGATCCCGCGCGACCCGGAAACCGATCCAGTCGCCGCGCTCGGTCGGCACCAGCGCATTGCGGTTGCCGGAGCGCGAGAACACCGGCGCTTCGCCCCAGTCGTTGCCGCGGATGCGCTTGAATTCGCATTTGCCGGTCAGCCAGGCGCTGCCATCGCTCGGAGCGCCTTCGTAGTTGTCGTTGTAGCAATCGGCGGTCCATTCGTAGACGTTGCCGTGCATGTCGTACACACCGAAGGCGTTGGGCGGGAAGCTGCCGGCCGGCGCGGTGAAGTTGTAGCCGTCGGCTGCGCCGTAGGTGTTGGCATGTTTGGCGATGCTGTATTCCTTGCCCTCATCGAACGGGAAGGGGAACGGGCCAGTGGTGCCGCCGCGGGCGGCGTATTCACGCAGGGATTCACTGACCAGTCGATATGGCTTGCCGGTTTTTTTCGACAGCCAGGCCACGTAGGCGTTGGCCTCGGCGAAGTCCATGCACACCGCCGGGTGCCTGTCGGTGTACTGCTTGCGCGGGTCGCTGCCGGCGTAGTCCGGAACCCCGGCCTTGCATGCGCGCCCCGGGCGATCATCGCCGTCGGGCATTGGGTAGCCGGTGTCCTTGAGGTAGGCGAACCATTCGCCCTTGAGTACCTGGAAGCGGCTGATCGCCAGCGGTTTGGCGAACGTCACCGGGTGCATCGGGCCTTCGTCGGGCTCACGGCCGACTTCGTCTTCCGGCGTGCCCATGGTGAACGTGCCGGTGGGCAGCACGACCATTTCCGGGCAGTCCTTGCAGTCCTTGAACACTTTGCCCGGTGCTGGCGGGGTGGCGGCCTGTGCAGCGCTCGGCAGCAGGCTGGCGGCGAGGGCGGCGAACATCAGCGCCGGCAGGGTTTTCAGGGCAGAACGAGGCAGTTCACTGTTCATTTCGAGTCTCGTCAAAAGGAAAAAGGTTCGGCTCACAGCGCCTGATCCAGTACGGCCAGCAGGCGATCGATCTGGGCCTCGTCGTTGAGCAGGCCCGGTGCGGTGCGGATCACCGGGCCGACATCGCGCTCCACGGCATCGGCCACCACCTTGTTGGCCATCAGGTGCGCGGCGATCTTGTCGCAGTCCTTGCCCTTGACCCGGAAGAAGGTGAACCCGGCGGAAAACTCCGGGCTCAACGGCGTGACCAGTTCGATCTGTGGACGCTGCAACAGGTGTTTTTTCAGGTAGCTGTTGAGCTCATGAATGCGCGCCTGCACGTCGGCCTTGCCCAGTTGCAGGTGCAACTTGAACGCCTCGGTCAGCGCCCAGCGATGCTCGAACGAGTGGTAGCCGCCCGGCGTCATGGTGGTGGAGAAGTGTTCGGCCTCGGAAAAGGTCGGGATGATCGGTGTGACGTATTTCACGTCCGCCGTGCGGCTGACCACGATCCCGGTGCCGCGGGGGCCGAACATCCATTTGTGGGTGCCGGCGATGAAGAAATCGCAGTTCATCGCCGGGAAGTTCACGTCTTCCACGCCGAAACCGTGCACGCCGTCGACGACATAGACGATGCGGTCGGCTTCGCTGCGACCACGGTTGTGTTTGTCGACCAGCGCACCGATGTCGGCCAGCGGCAGTTTCACGCCGCTGCCCGAATGCACCCAGCACATGCCGAGCACGCGGGTCTGCGGGCGGATGCTGCGGTCGATATTCGCCAGCAGCTCTTGCTTGCTGATCGGGTACGGATCGTTGAACAGACGGATCTTGCGCACCTTGGTGCCGTCACGCTGGGTGCGCAGTTCGAGGATGGTGTGGGTCGCGTAGTGTTCGTGTTCGGTGGTGAGGATTTCCTGATCGGCGCGTACCTGGACACCGCCGTAAATCATCGCCAGCCCTTCGGTGGTGCTGCCGGTCAGGGCAATCTGCCGGGCATCGGCCTGCACGTATTGGCCGGCCCAGACGCGCACGTCCTCTTCCCGTTTTTCGGTGACGCCGTGGTCCCAGTCCATCGCCAGCCCCGGGTTTTTGTCGAGGGCGGCGCGGTGCATCTCGATTGCTTCGCGCACCGGGCGCGGGTGGCTGGTGACGAGGAAGTTGGAAAAGTGCAGCCAGGCCGGATCCTGATCGAACAACTGCTGCAACTGCGCCCACTTGTTGCGTGGCAGCGCGGCGGCGGTCGAAGCACTGGCGATGTTCGGCAGGCTCGCGGCCAGCGGCAAGGCCGCGGCGAGAAGCCCGGCCTGCTTCAGAAAGTCACGACGGTTACTCATGGCCTGGCGACTTCCCGGTTCGAAGCGATCGCCGGTCTGGCGGATTTCTCGACCTGATCCCAGACCCGCAGGAAATTGCCGCCCCAGAGCTTGGCGATGTCCGCTTCGGAATAGCCGCGCGACAGCAGTTCAGCGGTGACGTTGCGGATCTCGCCGACGTTCTCCCAGCCTTTGACGCCGCCACCTTCGTTGAAGTCCGAGCTGATGCCGACGTGGTCGATGCCGATCTTGCGCACGGTGTAATCGATGGCGTCGCCCAGGTCCTTGAGGCTGGCTTTGGGCTCTTCTTCGAGGATCGCGTAGAGCTGGCCGGCATACTCGCCGAACTTCTGTTCGGACCAGGCGGAGATGATCGGATCGCCCGGCATCAGAGCCACGGCCAGGTTCGGCAGCGGCGGCAGGTCGAAGCGCTTGCGCAGCTCATTGAGCTTGTCCTGAGTGCCTTGGGTCAGCGGTCGCAGGTACTGCGAGAAGCCGACGATCTGCACCACGCCGCCGCTGTTTTTGATCAGCTGCATTTCCTTGTCGCTGAGGTTGCGCGGGATATCGACCATGGCCCGCGGTGCCGAGTGCGAGGCCACCAGCGGCGTACGGCTCAGTTGTGCGACTTGCTCCAGAGCCTTGGTCGACATTTGCGAGACGTCGATGATCACGCCCAGGTCATTCAGGCGCTTGACCGCTTGCTTGCCGATATCGGAAAGACCGTCGAGGGCGTCCGGCGAGTCATTGAAGAACGGCAGCGGGCGCGACGAGTCGGCCCAGTCGTTGTTGCCGATGTAGCTGAAGCCGAACATGCGCATGCCGCGTGCCGTCCACAGGTCCAGCTGGTTCAGGTCATGGCCCAGCGGGTAGGCGTTGAGCATGCTGATGAAGATCGCGAACTTGCCTTCGCCGTGCAGGCGCCGGAAATCGTTGGCGGTATAGGCGATGCCGACCTGGTTGGGGAAGTCGCGGACCATGCCGGACAGGATCTTGTAGCGGATCTCCTGCTGGTTGCGCGCCTCTTCGACAAAACCGGCGGTGGGCTTGTGCGGGGCGTTCGGGCCGTTCCAGATTTCCGGCCAGCCGAAAATCGTCAGCGCCGCGCCGGACAATCGTCCGCGATTGGCCTTGACCAGGTCGAACTGCTCGCTGCCGTCCTTGTCGATCTCGTTGCCGGTGGTGCCGAAGTTCTGGGTGATGGTGATGTGGCTGTCGAACGAGAGCATGTGCTCGTGCAGTTCTTCGGCTTGCTGCATGATTTTGACCGGGTAGCCCGGATTGTCCTTGAACCCGATATCCCAGACCGCGAAACCGGCACCGGCACCGGCGCTGATCGCCAGGGCCAGTGGCAGGCCGATGAATAGAGCCTTTTTCGAACGTGGTTTTGTCATTGCCATCTCAGTCAGGTTCGCCGTCGAGGTACAGGCGCAGAGGCCTTTGCTATCTGGGAAGAACGAGCGGGCGCGGCAGAAAATTAGTCCGCCCTGATGGCGCTTAAATTTGTTCGGTCAGCAAACGTTCTAGCTTGGATAAAGCCTGCTTCAGGGCTGAACACAGGTAGGGCAATGAGGATTTCTCGACGATGGTTCATGGCAGGCCTGGCGTTGACCGGCGCTGCCGTACCTGCAGCTTATTTCGGGCATCGTGAATGGACGAAGCCCGACCCGACGATCACGCCCGGCGAGGCGTCTTTCGATGTCGCCGACGTGGCCGGGCAACGCCTGGCGAACGCGTTGCGCGGGGTCTGGACGATCCGCTTCACGGGCCGGGATGCCGGCCTGGACGGCTTGCCGACCCAGGGCCTAGAAGTGTTCATCGACATCGGCCAGAAAGGCCGGGGCGTGTGTGGCTTTCTCGACACGCCGGAGCGTCTGCGCTCTGCCGACAGCCCCCGTTACCGGATTCTCGGCGATCTGGCCGGGGCCGAGGCATCAAAACTGAGTTGGCGACTGTTGGGTGCCGGCGGCAGTGTCGATTACGAACTGAACATGATCCTCGATGAGGTCTGGGCCGATTTCGGCAATGCCGGCAGCGGCACGCTGAGCGGTACGGTGCAGCGTCTCGACCGCTCGTTGGCCTTGCCGGCCCAGGATCATCGTTTCATTGCGGTCAAGTGCCTGTTCCCGGAAGCGCGACAGCGCACGCCGTTGAACCCGACGCTGCTGGCCTGGCTGGTATCGCCCGAGCATCGGTTGTTTCACCAGGTCTGGCATGCGACGCGGGACAAGTGGCACACCTTGTCCGAAGACAAGCGCAACGCCTTGCGTGGTCTCGGCTGGCAGCCCGGCCCGCGCGACCTTGAGCGTGACGCCCGTGGCCCGCGAAAGGATCGCAATGGCTCGGGCATCGATTTCTTCTTCATGCACCGGCACATGCTCGGCACGGCGCGTTCGATGCAGGATCTGCCGTCCTGGCAGTTCTTCCCGTTGCCGCAGCCGGAACTGATTCGCGACCGTGTCGGGTTCGCCCGTTACTTCGATAACCACGACGGCACCTCGCTGCCGCCGACCTGGCTGGCCGAAGGCGACGACGAGTACGCGCAATGGGTCAGCGACATCAAGACCGCCGAGACCTACCAGAGCAACTTCGAGGTCTGGGAATCGCAATACCGCGATCCGCAATATCTGTCGAAGTTGACCCTCGGTCAGTTCGGATCAGAAGTGGAGCTGGGCCTGCACGACTGGCTGCATATGCGCTGGGCCTCGGTGCCGCGCGATCCCTCCAACGGTCAACCGGTGCCGTTTGCCCGGGATCTGGATGACTTCGCCGCACGCTGGTTCGCCCCGGAAAACGACTTTCTCGGCGACCCGTTTTCGTCTCATGTGAACCCGGTGTTCTGGGCGTTCCATGGCTGGATCGATGACCGGGTGGAGGACTGGTTCCGCGCTCACGAGCGTTTCCATCCGGGCCAGGTCACGCGACTCGAGGTCAACGGTGTGAAATGGTTTGCCCCGGGCCGCTGGGTCGAAGTGGCGGATCCATGGCTCGGTCCGACCACTCACGGTTGCAGCACGGTGCCGGGTTTGCAGGTCGGCAAGTCGGTGGAGATGGACCCGGAAACCATGAAGCTGGCGCTGCGCATCACCTTCGGCGAGGACGAAAAGAAGCTCGAGAGCCTGTTCCGGCGAGTGCCGAAACGGCCGTGGTATGCGCGTCATCTGACGGCGAAGAACAGTCCGTTCTGAGGACTGTGTTGTCGCGCATTCGCGGGCTCGCCCGCGAATGCAATGCGAAGGCGACGCCGTCAGGGCGTCCGCCAGCCTCCACCCAGTGCCTTGTACAACGCCACGCTCGCCTGCAGGCGCGACAGGCGCAGTTGCACATTCAGATCCTGCGCCGCGTACAGCGTGCGCTGGGTTTCCAGCACCGTCAGCCAATCCTCGGCGCCGGCCTGATAGCGGCGCTGGGCGATATCGAACGCAGTCTGCGCCTGATTCAGTTCTTCACTTTGCCATTGCCGCTGTTCATCGAGCCCGCGAATCCCGTTCAAGGCTTTTTCGACGTCGGCGAAACCGTTGATGATCGCCCCGCGATAGGTTTCCAGCAGTTCTTCCTGGCGTGCCGTGGCCTTGTCGCGCTCGCCGCTCAGGCGACCGTTGTTGAAGATCGGTGCGACCAGGCCGGCGGTGAGGTTGTAAAAGGGGCTGCGAATCATGTCGTCGAACTGGTTGGCCCCGGAGCCCAGTTGGGCAGTGAGGGTGACGGTCGGCAGCATGGCGGCGCGGGCGACTTTGACGTCGGCTTCGGCCGCCGCCAGTTGCGCTTCGGCGCGGGCGATGTCCGGGCGACGGCTGAGCAGGTCACTGGGCACGCCGGCGGCGATGGTCGGCCATTGCAAGCGCTCGAACGGTTCGGCGCCGGTCTGCAGCTCCTGCACCGGCCGGCCGAGCAGGGCGGCGAGGCTGATCAAGGCGTCACGGGCCTGTTGTTGCACCAGTGGCAATTGCCGTTGTTGCGCGGCCACCAGACTTTTCTGCTGGGCCAGTTCCAGCGCGGTGGCCGAGCCTGAGTCGAAGCGGGTCTGCACCAGTTTCAGCACGTTCTGCGCGTTGGTCAGGTTCAGTTCGGCGATGCGACTTTGCTCACGCAGCGACAAGGCTTGTGCGTAGGTGTTGGCCACCCCGCTGAGCAAGGTCAGCTCCACGGTCGCCCGGTCGAACTCGCTGGCTTGCAGGGCAAACTGTGCGCTGTCGCGGGAGGCGCGTTTGCCGCCCCAGAAGTCGATTTCGTAGGACGCGCTCAGGTTGGCATCGAAATAATCCACAGCCTTGTTGCTGCTGTCCGCGTCGAGCTGGGAGTAGCCATTGCCGCGCAGCAGTTTCTGGCGATTGGCGTTGGCCCCGGCTTTCACCTCCGGCAACTGCGAGCCGCCGGCGATCACCGTGCCGGCCTGGGCCTGGCGCACCCGGGCGACGGCGGCCGCGAGGTCGAAGCTGCCGAGGCGGGCCTGTTCGATCAGGCGGTCGAGCTCGGGACTGCCGAACTGTTTCCACCAGTGCGGATCGATGCGGGCGACGCTGGCGCCGTGGGGAGATTGCCAGGTCGTGGGCGGTTGCAAGCCGCTGTCGGGACGCTGGGCGGGACTGCCGCAGGCGCTGAGCAACAGGCACACGGTCAACAGGCTGAGGCGCGGTTTCATAGAGCGATCATTCACTGGTAAGGGCCGTGACCGGGTCGAGCCGGGCGGCTTTGCGGGCAGGCATGAAGCCGAAGACAACACCGGTCACGAGAGCGCAGCCGAAGGCACCGAACACCGCCATCAAGGAAAACGCCACGGCGACTTCGCTGAGCATCAGCACGCCGCCGACGATCAGCGCCAGGGCGATCCCGGCGATCCCGCCGACCACCGAGAGCATCACCGCTTCGGTGAGGAACTGGCGCAGGATGTCCCGTTGTCGGGCGCCGGTGGCCATGCGGATGCCGATCTCGCGGGTGCGTTCGCGCACGGTCATGAGCATGATGTTCATCACGCCGATCCCGCCCACCAGCAGCGAGATGGCAGCAATCGAACCGAGCATCAGCGACAGGGTGTTTTGCGTGCGCGCCTCGGCCTGGATCATCGCGGCGTTGTTGGTCAGCTCGAAATCCTTCTTGCCGTTGTGCAGGCGCAGCATCAATTGTTCGATGGCGTGTTCGGTTTCCTTGACCTTGCGCGCATCGGCCGCGGCAATGGCCACGTATTCCGGATTGCGCGTGCCGAACAGCCGGACGCTGGCGGCGGAGTAGGGGATGGCGATGCGGTCATCGCTGTCCTGATCGCCGGAACTCGCGCCTTTTTCCTGAAGCACACCGACTACCTGGAAGGGCACGTTCTCGATCAGGATGTACTTGCCGATGGGGTTCGGCACATCCTTGAGCAGTTTGTCCCGGACCTTCTTGCCGATCACCGCCACGGCGCTGGCGTTGCGTTCGTCAGCGTCGGTGAAGTAACTGCCTTCGACCACCGGCCAGTTGAAGATCGCCGGGAAGTTGGTGTCATTGCCGCCGACGTAGCTCAGGTGGTCGACGTTGCCGAAACGCACGCCGGCCTCGGCGCCGTTCACCGGCATGATCCGCTTGACTTGCGGCAGGCTGGCCAGCGCCGCCACGTCATCGAGGGTGACGATGCCCGGTGGCGTGCGCGGGTTGGGTGCCGAGCCGCTGAGGTAAATGATGTTGGAGCCGAACGCGCCCATCTGTGCCATGACCTGGCGCTTGCTGCCTTCGCCGACGCCAAGCATGACTACCACCGAGGCTACGCCGATGATGATCCCGAGCAGGGTCAGCGCCGTGCGGAAACGGTTGATCCACATCACCCGCCAGGCGGCATGCAGGGCGTCCACCAGCTCGCCTTTCCAGGCGCCTGAGGCTTGCGCGCCTTCGCTCAGGCGCTTGCGCAGGTCGACGGCTTGCAAGGCGCCGGGGCGGGCCGTGGTCTGGGCTTCGGGATTGTCCCGGGCGCTGTCGCTGATGATCAGGCCGTCGCGGATCTCGATGATGCGCTTGGCCCGGGCTGCCACTTCGCGGTCGTGGGTGATCAGGATGACCACGTGGCCCTGACTCGCCAGTTCGTCGAGCAGTGCCATGACCTCTTTGCCGCTGTGGCTGTCGAGGGCGCCAGTGGGTTCGTCGGCAAGAATGATGTGGCCGCCGTTCATCAACGCCCGGGCAATCGACACCCGTTGTTGCTGACCGCCGGACAACTGGTGTGGGCGGTTGCCGGTGCGCGAGGCCAGCCCGAGGCGGTCGAGCAGGGCGGCGGCGCGGGCGTGGCGTTCGGCGGCGGGTGTGCCGGCATAGATTGCCGGCATCTCGACGTTTTCCTGGGCTGAACCGGACGGAATCAGGTGATAACCCTGGAACACGAATCCAAAGGCTTCGCGGCGCAGCCAGGCCAGTTCATCGGTGTCGAGGCCGGCGACGTTTTCCCCGGCAAAGCGGTATTCGCCGCAAGTGGGGCGGTCGAGACAGCCGAGGATGTTCATCAGTGTCGATTTGCCGGAGCCGGACGCGCCGACAATCGCCACGAATTCCCCGGCATGGATCGACAGGTCGATCCCGCGCAACACATGCACTTCAGGTGCGTCGCCGCCGCCGTAGGATTTGCGGATGTCCTGCAGGTCGATCAGGGGCGTCTGCATTCAGCCTCCGCTGCCATCGGCCGGGCCGACCAACAGGTGATCGCCTTCGCTCAAGCCTTCCAGTACCTGGACTTTCAAGCGATCGCTGATGCCGGTGTGCACTTCGCGAAACTGAATCTCGCCATTGGCGGCGATCACCTGGGCGGTCTGCCGGTTTGCCGTGGCAGTGCCTTGCAGGGCGGCGACCGGTGCGGTGAGGACGTCTTTTGCCTGACTGGCGACGAAGAACACCTGGGTGGTCATTTCCGCCATCAAGGCATTGTCGGAGTTGTCGACATCCAGCAGCACGGTGTACAGCACCACCCGGGCGCTGCCACTTTTGCTGGAACTGGCGGGACTGCCGCCGCCCTGGCTGGTCTGGTCCAGCGGCTTGGGCGGCACTGGCAGAATTTGCCGCACGGTGCTGCTCCAGCGCCGGTGGCCGCCACTGAGGGTGGTGAAGTAGGCGGTCATGCCCGGTTTGACGTGGCCGATGTCGGCTTCGGAAACCTCCGCCCACACGGTCATCGGCGACAGCTTGGCGATGCGCAGGATCAGCGGTGTCTGCTGTTGCGCGTTGAGGGTCTGGCCTTCGCGCGCATCGAGGGCAACCACGGTGCCGGCCATCGGCGCATAAATGCGGGTGTAGCCGAGTTCGGCCTGATCGCTGCGCAGGCTGGCTTCGGCCTGACGGATCTGCGCCTGGAACATGTCGATGCGTGCCTGGGTGGCTTTCAGTTCGGCGCGGGCGGTCTGCACATCCTCCTCACGGGTGGCACCACCGGCGGCGAGATGCTGCTGGCGCTGGTATTTCTGTTGTGCCAGTTCGTGCTGTGCCTTCTGTTCCTGCAACTGGGCCTTGAGGTTTTCGATGGAAAAACGTCCGGCGTCGAGTTTGGCTTTCTGGGTCGAGGGGTCGATCTCCACCAGCAGTTGGCCTTCCTTGACCACATCGCCGACTTCCACGTGGATCTTCTGGATCTGCCCCGACGCCTGAGCGCCGACGTCCACATAACGCCGTGGTTGCAGGGTGCCGAGTGCGGTGACGCTGCTTTCGATATCGCCACGGGTCACTTGCACCGTGGCGAATTTGTCCCGGCCGGGCGGCAGGATCTGCCAGGCGGCGTAGGCCGCGACGGGGATCAGACAAAGGGCTGCGAGCAGGGCGCGTCGGGCGGGGCGAGGACGTTTCATGCGGGGTTCCGGCCAGTGGAAATCGGCCCGTCGTTCAGCACGCATGCACAGGATCGGGCACCGTTGAACGCTGCCGCAGGGCGCGGCAGACACGGGGAGCTGTCCTGTTAACGATGAAAGCGGAACGGAATTTAAGCGGCGACACAGGTTGTTACAGCAATCTGAAGGTATAGCCGGACACAATTTGTCGGGCAACGACAAACACTACTTTAAATCTATATGAGAATTACTATAAATTACGCACCTCAAGTTGCCACTATCTTGCTACTGCCTCGTGCGGCTCAGCAGAACGGTGTGCTCAAGGACAGAACCCGCACTCAAGCGGCCGGGAGTCATGTTGGAAAACTACTATCGTGAGCTGGTGTGTTTCCTGAACGCCAGGCTCGGCAATCGACAGGTGGCCGAAGATGTGGTGCATGACGCTTATGTGCGGGTGCTGGAGCGTTCCAGCGACACGCCCATCGAACAACCCCGGGCCTTCCTTTATCGCACCGCGCTGAATCTGGTGATCGACGACCATCGGCGCAACGCCCTGCGTCAGGTCGAATCCCTGGAAGTGCTCGACAGCGAGGAGCGTTTTTTCACCCCGTCCCCTCACAGCACCCTCGACCATGGCCAGCGCCTGGACATGATGCAGCGTGCACTGGCCGAGCTTGCGCCGCTGTGTCGCGAAAGTTTTCTGCTGCGCAAGATCGAGGGCCTGTCGCACCCCGAGATCGCCGAACGCCTTGGCATTTCCAAGGCGCTGGTGGAAAAGCACATCGTCAACGCCATGAAGCATTGCCGCCTGCGAATCAAACAATGGGATGCCCATTGAGCCGTCGTCGTTAAATTTTATTTCACTGTCCTCGTTCCTACTCAACAGACGACCTGCTGTCCTGCTCCGGGCCGGCCGGTCACCCAAGCTCTTCCTCCGCGCTGTTCGGGGGGTTCATCCAGAGGACACTGGAAATGACACAGGCAATTGCATCGCCCATCGTTCACGACCTGATCGGCGTCGGTTTCGGCCCTTCGAACCTGGCGCTGGCCATCGCTCTGCAGGAGCGAGCCCCGACCCTGGGCGAGCTGGATGTGCTGTTTCTCGACAAGCAACCGACCTACAGCTGGCACGGCAACACCCTGTCGACTCAGAGCGAGTTGCAGATTTCCTTCCTCAAGGATCTGGTGACCCTGCGCAATCCGACGAGCCCGTATTCGTTCGTCAATTACCTCAAGCATCACGGTCGTCTGGTGGACTTCATCAACCTCGGCACCTTTTACCCATGCCGCATGGAGTACAACGACTATCTGCGCTGGGTCGCCGCGCAGTTCACCGAACAGAGCCGTTATGGCGAAGAAGTGCTGACCATCGAGCCCGTGCTGCACAACCATCAGGTCGAAGCGCTGCGGGTGATTTCCCGTGGGACGGACGGCCAGCAATTCGTCCGCACTGCGCGTTCGGTGGTGGTCAGCGCCGGCGGTACGCCGCGCATTCCTGAATCCTTCAAGGCGCTCAAGGGCGATGCCCGGGTATTCCACCATTCGCAGTACCTGGCTGAGATGGCCAAGCAGCCGTGCGTGAACAACAAACCGATGAGCATTGCGATCATCGGCGGTGGTCAGAGCGCGGCGGAAGCCTTCATCGACCTGAACGATTCGTTCCCGTCGGTGCAGGTCGACATGATCCTGCGCGGCTCGGCCCTGAAACCGGCGGACGACAGCCCGTTCGTCAACGAAGTGTTCTCGCCGGAATTCACCGACCTGATCTTCCAGCAGAAGAGCAGCGAGCGTGAGCGTCTGGTCAACGAGTACCACAACACCAACTACTCGGTGGTGGACATTGACCTGATCGAGCGCATCTACGGCATCTTCTATCGTCAGAAAGTCTCCGGTGTTGCGCGTCATGCGTTCCGCACCCTGACCACCGTCGAGAAGGCCACCGCCACCGAACGCGGCATCGAACTGGCGGTGCGCAACAACGCCACTGGTGAAGTCACCGTGCGTGTCTACGACGCCGTGGTGCTGGCCACCGGTTACGAGCGTCAGATGCACCGCAAACTGCTGGCGCCGCTGGAAGAGTACCTGGGTGACTTCGAGGTCGATCGCAACTACAAACTGATCACCGACGAGCGCTGCAAGGCCGGTCTGTACATGCAGGGCTTCTGCCAGGCCAGCCATGGTCTGAGCGATACGCTGTTGTCGATCCTGCCGATCCGCGCGGACGAAATTGCCGGCTCGCTGTATGAGCATGGCAAAAACCGTGGGCACAGCCGTTCGGTGATGGATCTGTTGCTGGCCACCGCCAGCTGATCGTCCTTTCAGCCTGATCGTTCCCACGCTGCGTGGGAACGATCCTGAAGGCAATCCTGAACCCTTCCTGAACACCCGCCACATTCCCCGACGCACTTCTTTTTGCGGGTTTACTCTCCAGACATCGGGGCGTAAGCTTCGCGCGTTTTCATCAATAGCGGAGACCCACAGTGGGTACTTGTTCGAGTGACAGTTGTCGGCCGGTCCTTGTAACCGGCAGATTCTCGGCAAGATAACGCGCATTCCTTTGTGCCGTTGTCTCGCCGAACAGCGAGCAGCGGCATCCCGATCATGGTCAGTTGAGACCCTGTCCCGACGTCCTTCTCATCGACGCTGAAAAGAGCGTGGTTTCGACTTTTTCGTCGCAATCGCAGCCCTATCGACACGCCTGTCTTTTTTGACTGGCGCGCCAACCCTTGCCGTGCCGGTTTTTCGGTGCAAGAGGGCTGGACGTACCTGCTTGACGGTTTCCCGGCTGACCATAGGGGCAACAGCCATGAAACTTACGCTCAAGGAATTTTTCGCAGGCTTCCTGCGTACACGCCACATCGCCCGGCACTTCCGTCGCCTGGCATTGCTGGAAACCCTCAAAGACACCACGGTCAGCCGTGAAGTGCCACCCACCCTGGCCAATACGCTGGTGGACGCCGCCCATTGCGACAGCGGCGTGCTGCTGTCGAACCTCGGCACGCACACCGACGGCCTCACGGATTTTGAAGTCGATGCGCTGCGGGCGCAGCACGGCCTCAACGAAGTCGAGCACGAGCAACCGCTGCCGTGGTGGACCCACCTGTGGCATTGCTACAAAAATCCGTTCAACCTGCTGCTGACTTTGTTGGCGGTGATCTCGTGGCTGACCGATGACCTGAAAGCCGCCACCGTGATCTTCTCCATGGTGGTGCTCTCGACTCTGCTGCGCTTCTGGCAGGAAAGCAAATCCAACCAGGCCGCCGATGCGCTCAAGGCCATGGTGAGCAACACCGCCACGGTGATGCGCCGGGACGAACCGCGTATCGAACTGCCGATCAAGCAACTGGTGCCGGGTGATCTGATCGTGCTCTCGGCCGGTGACATGATTCCTGCCGATTGCCGGGTGCTGAGCGCCAAGGATCTGTTCGTCAGCCAGGCGGCGATGACCGGTGAATCGATGCCGGTAGAGAAATTCCCCCGTCAGGCGGATCGCGATACGCGCAACCCGCTGGAACTCGACAACATCCTGTTCATGGGCACCAATGTGGTGTCCGGCACGGCGGTGGCGGTGATTCTCACCACCGGCAACAACACCTACTTCGGTGCGCTGGCCCTGCGGGTCGGGGCGACTGATCGCGCGGTGACTTCGTTCCAGCAAGGCGTGAACAAAGTCAGCTGGCTGTTGATCCGCTTCATGTTCGTCATGGCGCCGCTGGTGTTGTTCATCAACGGTTTCACCAAGGGTGACTGGACCGAAGCGCTGCTGTTCGCGCTGTCGATTGCCGTGGGCCTGACCCCGGAAATGCTGCCGATGATCGTCACCTCGACCCTGGCCAAAGGTGCGGTGTTCCTGTCGCGCAAGAAAGTCATCGTCAAACGCCTGGACGCGATCCAGAACTTCGGCGCCATGGACGTCCTGTGCACCGACAAGACCGGCACGTTGACCCAGGACAAGATTTTCCTGGCGCGCAATGTCGACGTCTGGGGCGAAGACTCCGACGACGTGCTGGAAATGGCCTATCTGAACAGCTACTACCAGACCGGCCTGAAAAACCTGCTCGATGTGGCGGTGCTGGAACACGTGGAGATCCACCGTGAGCTGAAGGTCGGCACGGCATATCGCAAGGTCGACGAGATCCCGTTCGACTTCAATCGCCGGCGCATGTCGGTCGTGGTGGAAGGACACGGCCAACCGCATCAGTTGATCTGCAAAGGCGCGGTGGAAGAAGTGTTGTCGGTGTGCACCCGGGTTCGTCACGGTGAAGTCGACGAAGCCTTGAGCGATGAATTGCTGGCGAGAATTCGTCAGGTAACAGCAGCATTCAACGCTGAAGGCTTGCGCGTGGTAGCGGTGGCGGCACGGTCGATGCCTGAAGGTCGCGACACTTACAGCCTGGGCGACGAGCAGGAATTGACGCTGATCGGTTACGTGGCATTCCTCGATCCTCCGAAGGAAAGCACCGCACCGGCGCTCAAGGCCCTGGCCGAACACGGCGTGGCCGTGAAAGTGCTGACCGGCGACAACGAACTGGTGACCGCCAAGATCTGCCGCGAAGTGGGTCTTGCCCAGCAAGGCCTGTTGATGGGCAACGACATCGAGCGCATGAGCGACGCGCAACTGGCAGTGGCGGTGGAAACCACCAACGTGTTCGCCAAGCTGACGCCGACCCACAAGGAGCGCATCGTGCGCATCCTCAAGGGCAACGGCCACGTGGTCGGGTTCATGGGTGACGGTATCAACGACGCACCGGCCTTGCGCACTGCGGACATCGGTATTTCCGTGGACAGCGCGGTGGACATCGCCAAGGAAGCGGCCGACATCATCCTGCTGGAAAAGAGCCTGATGGTGCTGGAGGAGGGCGTACTGGAAGGGCGTCGGACCTTCGCCAATATGCTCAAGTACATCAAGATGACCGCCAGCTCGAACTTCGGCAACGTGTTCTCGGTACTGGTGGCCAGTGCGTTCATTCCGTTTCTGCCGATGCTGCCGATGCACCTGCTGGTGCAGAACCTGCTGTATGACATTTCGCAGATCGCGATCCCGTTCGACAACGTCGATGACGAGATGCTGAAACAGCCGCAACGCTGGCAGCCCGGTGATGTCGGGCGCTTCATGCTGTTCTTCGGCCCGATCAGTTCGATCTTCGACATCACAACGTTCGCCTTGATGTGGTACGTGTTCGATGCCAACACCCCGGATCACCAGACCCTGTTCCAGTCCGGCTGGTTCGTGGTCGGGCTGCTGACCCAGACGCTGATCGTGCACATGATCCGCACGCCGAAGATTCCGTTCCTGCAAAGCCGCGCGGCCATGCCGTTGCTGGTGATGACCGGAGTCATCATGGCCGTGGGCATCTTCCTGCCGATGGGGCCGCTGGCGCACTACTTCAAACTGCAGGCGCTGCCGTCGATGTACTTCGTGTTCCTGCCGGTGATCCTGCTGGCGTACATGGCACTGACCCAAGCCGTGAAAGGCTTCTACATCCGTCGCTTCGGCTGGCAGTAACAGGAAAGATTCCCCCCTTGTGGGAGCAAGGGGGGCGGTTTCAAGGAGTTCAACATGCAAGCCATCAACAACATCAACCTCGATTCGCTGCTCGACACCCTGGTCAGCCTCAGCGCAGCCTTCATCCTCGGTGGCCTGATCGGTTTCGAGCGCCAGTACCGGCAACGCACGGCGGGTTTGCGCACCAACGTGCTGGTGGCAGTCGGCGCGGCGATTTTCGTCGACATGGCCAACCGGCTCGGCGGGGCAGAAGGTGCGGTCCGGGTGGTCGCCTACGTGGTGTCCGGCATCGGTTTCCTTGGCGCCGGTGTGATCATGCGCGAAGAAGGCAACGTACGCGGCCTCAACACCGCCGCCACACTCTGGACATCGGCAGCGGTAGGCGCCTGTGCCGGCGCCGACCTGCTGGCCGAAGCCGTGCTCGGCACCTTGTTCGTGCTCGCCGCGAATACCTTGCTGCGGCCGATCGTCAACAACATCAACCGCCAGCCGCTGGATGTAGTCTCGGCGGAAGTCACCAACATCGTCTACGTGATAGCCCGGCGCTCGCAGCAGACGGCCGTGTTCGCCTTGCTTGAAGCCGAGCTCGAGCGCAGCAACTACCCGGCCAGCGATGTCGATGTACATGCCTTCGGTGCCGATGAAATCGAGATCGAAGCGACTCTGGCGACTACCTCGGTAGACGGCGAAGAACTGGACGCGCTGGTGAAGCGGATTTCAACTTCGAACCTGGTGGTGCAGGCGTTCTGGAGTCCGAGTACCACGGAATAACCAAGCGAACGCCCGTCGTCGGGCAATGGCAGGGGTGACCGTCAGCCGGATGAGTGACGGTCATTTTCGGAATAGTCCTACAGAGCATGCCTCGATGCTTGGGTAGTCTTGCCGCCACTTGAAGCGACTGACGAGACTTCCACGATGGCCGACAAAACCTTGCGTATTTTGATCGCCGACACCCGGCATTTTCACCGGATGAAGATCGAGCGGATGTTCAATGCCCTCGATTACTACCGCATTGCACCGGTGCAGAACTTCTCCGAACTGCTGTCGCTGATCGATTACGGCTGCGAGCCGTTCGATGTATTGGTGACTGACTCTCAACTGGCAGGTGGAATGCCGGATCTGCACGGATTCCTTTTTGATCTGGCGCAGGTCCGGCATGCACTGGTCTATGGCGAAGCGGTGAACGCGTCGGAGGTTCCCGGATACTTTCGACCAAAGATCACCACCTGCAACGGCGCGCTGCCCTCAATGAGTGCCATCTCACAATTGATGGCATCCGTCGATGCTTCACGTGAGCATTCATCGTGCAGGTGCCCGGCAAAATCCCTCACGCAATTGCACGCTTGATCACAATTCGGTCGATGGCGCAACTGTCAGGTCTGACAGGTGTTTCGCCATGCGTTCCGTGTAACAGTCGTAGCGCAGCTACCAGTAGTCCCGTTCATGCAAGATCGGTGGCGTCATCGTCATGTATTCGCCCGGGAGTGGTCATGGATTCAGCATTGATCGTCGACGACCATCCGGTGGTCGTCGGCGCCGTCAGAATGGTTCTGGAATCACTGGGCTATAAATCGATTCATGTCGCTTCGAGTGGCGTCGAAGTGGTGCCGATGATCCGTGCACACGCGCCGAAACTGATCGTGCTCGATTTGAAGCTCAAGGGCATGGGCGGTCTTGAAGTGCTGGAGAGGATCAATGCGCTCGGGCTGGTCTGCAAAATCGTGATTTTTTCATCGGCCGACCCCGACAGCTACCTGGCGCGTTGCCGACGTGCAGGTGCGATGGCTTTTGTGGCCAAGTCTGCCGAGTTGCAACAGTTGCAGAGTGCGATCAAGGCTGTCCGTTCGGGTTACAGCTATTTTCAGGAATTGCCTCAGGTCAGCGCAGGTCATTGCGGTGTGCACAGTGACGAGCGAGAGCAGATCGAACGATTGTCCAATCGCGAATTACACATTCTCGTGCAATTGGCGCTTGGCAAGCCCAACAAGGACATCGCCCTGGAGATGAACCTGAGCTACAAAACCATCAGTACTTACAAGACTCGCCTGATGCTGAAGCTCGGGATCGGCTCACTGGTGTTGTTGCGAGAGTTTGCCAGACGCAACCATCTGCTGTGAGAGGCTGCCCCATGATGAGGCTGCTGCGATTCATTCTTCTGTTGATCTTCATTTTGGCAAACGCAGTGCAGGCAGCCGGGACTGCGCAAAAACTGGAAATCACCTCCCGCACCCGGCTGGAGGGTGTGCAGTTACGTCTCGACGAGCAGGATCGGCAGTGGCTCCGGGCACACCCGGTTTTGCGCATCGGCGCCTCCGGGCCGGACTATCCTCCCTTTGAACTGACCCGCAACAGACACGAACTGGAAGGCCTCACGGCCGAATACGCCGACGCGATCGCACAGGTGCTGAATGTCCGGATCGAGGTCTGGTGCTACCCCGATCGCGAAGCCGCCATGGCCGCGCTCAAGTCCGGGGAACTGGACTTGCTGGGGACCTCGAACAACTATGAGATTGCCGATCCCGACCTGATGCTGTCCCGTGCCTACGCCGAAGATCAGCCGATGTGGGTGACCCGGCTGGACGAGCCGTTGCCCGATGATCTGGCAGGCAAGCGCATTGCCATGGTGGAAGACTACCTGCCGGCTTCGACCATCGAAAAGGTTTACCCGCAAGCCACCTTGCAGCGTTATCGCTCGATTCTCGATGCCCTCGGCGCCGTGGCATTCGGGCGGGATGACCTGTACCTCGGGGATTTCATCAGCGCCAGCTATCTGATCAACATCAACTTCCACAACGACCTGCAACTGGCCGGCCCTTCGGGCCTCGACGCCAACCCTTTCGCTTTTGCCCTGACTCGCAGCAGTCCACGCTTGAAACGTCTGGTCGACAAGGCCTTGTTGGCGATTCCCATGGAGCAGCGCCTGGCCATGGAGCTGCGCTGGAGTGCCGGGCGTGCGGACATGACGGGACAAGCGCGGGTAAGTCTCAGCAGCAGTGAACAGGCGTGGCTCGACCGGCATCCGAGCGTGCGGGTCGGTGCGATCGAGGATTTCGCCCCACTGACGTTCTTTGATGGCGAAGGAAAATTTCAGGGGCTTACGGCGCAGTTGTTGAGTCTGATCAGTCTGCGCAGCGGTCTGAAGTTCGAGATCGTACGGGGGCAGTCACTGGATCGACAGATCGAACAATTGAAGAGCGGGAAACTCGATCTGCTGCCTGTGGTGACACCGAGCAGCGAGCGTGAACTCGAAATGCGTTTCTCCCGGGCTTACCTGAACAATCCGTTCGTATTGGTCGGCGGCGTGTCGGCGCAAGACGTGAGAACGCTGGACGACATGGCCGGCAAGCGTCTGGCGATCTATCGCGGTCACCCGTTGCGCGATTATCTGCGGGAAAGAGTACCGCAGCTCGGAATGGTCGAAGTACAAAGTCCGGCTGCCGGAATGGAAGCGATTGTCAGCGGGCGAGCCGACGCCACGCTGAGCTCATTGATGGTGGCTCGCTATCTGATTTCCCGTCAGTACCGGGGTCGAGCCCGGATTGTCGGCACGGTGGGGGATCAGCCTGCCCGGATCGCGCTGGCCACCGCGCCGGATGCGGTGGCATTGCACTCGATTCTGAACAAGGCGCTGTTGAGCATTGCGCCGAAGGAAATCGACGCTCTGGTCGAGCGCTGGGGGCGTGATGCCGTTGCCGATGACAGTTACTGGCAGCGCCATCGACGGGAAATCCTGCTTGGATTCGCCGGTGCTTCGGGATTATTGCTGTTGGCGTTGGGCTGGATCGCTTTCCAGCGCCGGCAGATTCGCCAGCGCCAGCAATGGCTGCTTCAACTGCAGGAAGCCAAGGACGCGGCGGACGACGCCAATCGGGCCAAGAGCACATTTCTGGCAGTCATGAGTCACGAAATCCGTACACCGATGAATGCCTTGCTGGGCATGCTGGAACTGGCGCTTAAACATGCCGATGAAGGTGTGATCGATCGTCCGGCGATTCAGGTGGCTTCCTCTGCGGGGCAGCAACTGCTGGCATTGATCGGCGATATTCTCGACATCGCACGTATCGAATCCGGACATCTGTCGCTGACTCCCGAACGCGTCAATCTGCGTGACGTGGTGTTGTCGGTGTGCCAGGTTTTCGAAGGGCTGGCACGGGAGAAGCAGTTGTCATGGCACGTAAACCTGGATGAACGCAGCAATGTCGAGGTGATGCTCGATGCCCTGCGTTTCAAGCAGATGTTGTGGAACCTGCTGAGTAACGCGATCAAGTTTACCGATCAAGGCAAGGTCAGTCTGCGCTGCCAGGTTTTTACCGAACAGGACGGGCGGGTGGACGTGGGAGTGGTCATCGAAGACAGCGGCCGGGGCATCAGCGCCGAAGATCAGCAACGCTTGTTCAGCCCGTTTGTGCAAGTTGGCAGCCATCCGGCGACGGCCCGCAGCGGCTCCGGCCTGGGGCTGGTCATCAGCCGCAGCCTGTGCCGGATGATGGGCGGCGATCTGTGGATGACCAGCGAACTCGGACGTGGCACACAAGTCATGCTGCGCCTGGAGCTGACCGTGCTCGAGTCGCTGGTTCAGAAGGACGCCACGACGCCGTCGGTCACGGCAGTAAAGCCGCTGGACGTGCTGGTGGTGGACGATCACCCGGTTAATCGTTTGCTGTTGTGTCGGCAGTTGAGCGAACTCGGGCATCGCTTTGTCGACATCGGGAGTGGTGAGCAGGGGCTGGATCTGTGGCGCGGCCAAACGTTCGATGCACTGATCACCGACATCAACATGCCCGGACTCAACGGTTATGAACTGGCGCGAACAATTCGCGAAGAAGAGGCGGCGACGGGCAGGGCGCCTTGTCTGATTCTGGGGTTTACCGCCAATGCGCAGATGGAAGAGAAACAGCGATGTCTGGCTTGCGGAATGGATGATTGTTTGTTCAAACCTGTTTTGCTGCGGGAACTGAGCCGGGCGCTGATGGCCGCAGATTCCGGCGAAATACAGGCCGCAGGAGCGGAGGATCAGCTATCGCCCGGTTTCGATCTGACTTCGCTGTTGCTGCTGGCGGGTGCAGACAACCCGCTCATCGGGCAATTGCGTGAGGAAGTATTGAGCAGTTTGCGCACCGACCTGGAACGCCTGGATGAGGCCGGTCGGGAAGGCGATCGTGCGGGTCTGAAGGATCTGGCTCATCACGTCACGGGTGGCGCGCACATGATCGGTGCCGAGCGTGTGGTCTCGGCGTGCCGGGTACTGGAACAGGCCTGTCGGGACGGTGAGCCCGAGGCTGCACTGGAAGTTGCAATCGAATCGCTGCGCGTGGCCATGCACGATCTCGCGCAGCAACTTCAGGCCTGAGCGGTCAGTCCCACTGCGGCGCGATGCCTTTGGGGCTGGTCAGGCGATGACCGCGATCCAGGGTGGCGATCAGCGTCATGTCGGCCTCGCTCAGGATCAACGCGGTGGCGCCGAGGTTGCCTTGCAGGTTGGCGCGCTTGGTCGATGACGGAATCACCGCGTAACCCGATTGCATCGCCCACGCCAGGGTGACCTGCGCCGGGGTGGCTTGCAGACGCTCGGCGATCTGTACGATCAGCGGATCCTTCAGCACTTCGCCATAGGCCAGGGTCATGTACGAGGTGATCTGAATGCCCTGACTCTGTGCGAACTCCACGACTTTGCGGTTCTGAAGGTACGGGTGCAGCTCGATCTGGTTGGTGGCGATGTTGTCTGCGCCAACCGCTGCGATGGCTTGTTTCATCAAGTCGATGGTGAAGTTGGACACACCGATCTGCCGGGTCAGGCCCAGACGCTTGGCTTGCAGCAGGGCGCCCATGAACTCCTCCACCGGCACCTGATCTTCCGGCGACGGCCAGTGGATCAGCGTCAGGTCGAGATAGTCGGTCTGCAGCTTTTGCAGGCTCTCCTTGAGGCTCTCGATCAGACGGTCTTTGGTGAAGTTGGCGATCCAGATCTTGCTGGTGATGAAGAGTTCGTCGCGGGCAATACCGCTGGCGGCAATGGCCTGGCCGACCTCGGCTTCGTTCTCATAGATTTGCGCGGTGTCGATGACCCGGTAGCCGAGCTCAAGGGCGGTGCTCACCGAATCGATGACCACCTGCCCTTGCAGGCGAAACGTACCAAGACCGAAAGCGGGAACAGACATGCAGGACTCCAGGGTTGCAGTGGGAATGGGCGGGAGTATCCGCTGCTGCTTCCTTGAGAAAAACCGCTGTCGGGGCAAAGTACTGTTGACTGAAAGTCACGAATCACAGTGACAGGCCATTGTTCTACCCGTAGAACGATGAGAACGGTTTTGGCTGACTAGTGCTAAATACATGGCGAATTTATGATCAGTCCATGAACAACCTGATTGCGGAGACCACCATGAAAAACCTCATCGGTATCTACACCAGCCCTCGCGGCCATTGGGTCGGCGATGGGTTTCCGGTGCGTACCCTGTTTTCCTACGACAACCTGGGCAAGCACATCAGCCCGTTCCTGCTGCTCGATCACGCAGGGCCTGCGCAGTTCACCCCGACCACCGAACGACGTGGGGTCGGTCAGCATCCGCACCGCGGGTTTGAGACCGTGACCATCGTCTACGACGGTGAAGTGGAGCACCGCGACTCCACGGGCAGCGGCGGCAAGATCGGCCCGGGCGACGTGCAGTGGATGACCGCTGCTTCAGGGATCCTGCACGAGGAGTTTCATTCCTCAGATTTCGCCAGAACGGGTGGCAATCTGGAAATGGTACAGCTTTGGGTCAACCTGCCGGCCAAAGACAAGATGGCTGAACCGGGTTACCAGACGATTCTTGATAGCGACATCCCGAACGTTGCGCTCCGGGACGGTGCCGGCAACCTGCGCCTGATCGCGGGTGAGTTCGACGGTCACAAGGGGCCTTCCCGGACCTTCACACCCATCGACGTCTGGGACCTGCGCCTCAATGCCGGCAAGTTGCTGACGCTGGATCTGCACGAGGGCCGGAACACCGCGCTGGTGGTCCTGCGTGGTTCGGTCCGGATCAATGATCAGGAGTCGGCGGGAGCAGGACAGTTGGCGTTGTTCGAGCGTGATGGCGACCAATTGACTCTGGCAGCCAGCGAGGATGCTGTGGTGTTGCTGCTCAGTGGCGAGCCGATCGATGAACCGATTGTCGGTCATGGTCCGTTCGTGATGAACACCGAGCAGGAAATTCACCAGGCCTTTGTCGACTTTCAGTCGGGTCGTTTCGGTCGCATGCCGGCCTGATCCGGGTTTCACTTGTTGCCGTGGGAGACGCTCTGCTCCCACGGTTTTTTCAGTGCCTGCCAAATAGCACTCATCGCGCCAAATCAATTGCTCCTACACTAAGCCCAATCTGTGCGATCTTCTCGCGACTGGCCCCTGTCGGAGTTGTTTGATGCTGTCTCTGCTCACCGATCATCCGTTGTTTTGCGCCTTGATCCTGATCCTGCTCGACCTTGGTTTGTGGCGTCTGATCAGCTCCCACGGCAGCGCGTGGAAGCTGCTGGTGCGGGTGCTGATTTTCAGCCTGTTCAGCGTGCTGCTGTTCAACGAAGGCCTCAATCCGATGGAGCCGGCGCCGTGGGCCGACAACGTGCCGTTGCATCTGGCGGCGACCGGGTTGCAGATCGGCTGGTGGCTGTTTGGTGCACGGACCCTGACGGTGTTGATCGGGGCGGTGATGATGCAGCGGGTCGGCCACACCGGACGGCTGTTGCAGGATCTGCTCGGCGCGGTGATTTTCCTGATCGCCATCATTGCCGCGCTGGCCTATGTGCTGGATCTGCCGGTCAAAGGCGTGCTGGCCACGTCCGGGGCCTTGGCGATCATCGTCGGTCTGGCGTTGCAGAGCACATTGAGTGACGTGTTTTCTGGCATCGTCCTGAACACCACCAAGCCCTACCAACTCGATGACTGGATCTCCATCGACGGCACGGAAGGGCGGGTGACCGACATCGACTGGCGCGCCACACGCCTGCAAACCTCCCAGGGAAGCATGGCGGTGATTCCCAACTCGTTGGCGGCCAAGGCCAAGATCATCAACTTCAGCCGTCCGAGCAACATGTTCGGTGTTGCGGTCAGCGTGCAGGTCAGCCCCCATGCTCGGCCGAATTCGGTGATCGATGCACTGGAGCGGGCGATGCAGGGCTGTCGGCCGTTGCTGGACAACCCGGCGCCAAGCGTAGCGTTGAAGAGCTCGAGCAGTGCCGGCGCGGAGTACGAAATCAGCGGCTTCGTGGCTTCGATGAGCGAGAAGCGTGCGGTGCGCAATCAGTTGTTCGATCTGGCTTACCGACACTTGCAGGCGTCCGGGGTCAATCTGTTGTCGAGTGATGAACCTGCCGCCCCGGCCCATCTCTCGCGGCCACGGGCGCTGCTCGACAGCTCGCCGATCTTCTCGACCCTGCGTCAGGAAGAAAAAGAGACCTTCAGCCAGAACATGACCCTGCAAACTTTCCGTGCCGGCGAGATCATACTGGAGGGCGGCGAGGTCAGTGACCATCTGTTCATCATCGAGTCCGGTGTGGTCTCGGTGACTTTGAACCGGCATGGCGTTCCGTTCGAATCAGGGCGCATGGGGCCGGGGGAAGTGATCGGCGAGGCCGGGATTCTTTCCGATACTTCGTTGCCGGCCGACTTTTCCGCCAAGACGTTCTGCGCCCTGTATCGCATCGAGAAGTCGTATCTCAAGCCTTGCCTGGATGCCCGTCACGACATCAACGATGCAATGAAGGCGCTGCTCGATTTCCGCCTGCTCAAGGCGCAGGCGCTGACTCAGGAAACGCCGGTAGCCGCACCGAAAAGAGGCTTCCTGCAGTGGCTGCGCCATCGCGCCTGAGACGGTTCAGCGGCGTTCGTATCCGGCGAGTTTCTGTTCGAGGTTCTGGCGCACCTGCGCGTCGCGGGGGCCTGATGTCACAGTTTTTATCGGTCAATGGCAGGAACACGGACGATGAAAAAAATGCGGATTGCCACGTTCAACGTCAACGGCCTGCGTGCCCGTCTGCCGAATCTTCTGGAGTGGCTCAGGCGCGAGCAGCCGGACATCGTCTGTTTGCAGGAGCTCAAAATGGTGGACGGCGCGTTTCCAGCCACGGATCTGGAGGCCGCTGGTTATGGCGCCATCTGGCATGGCCAGGCCTCATGGAACGGCGTGGCGATTCTTGCCCGCGATGCGCAACCGCTGGAGAGCCGGCGTGGTCTGCCCGGCGATCCCGACGATAAACACAGCCGCTACCTCGAAGCGGCTGTGCACGGGGTGTTGGTGGGGTGTCTGTACCTGCCCAACGGCAATCCGCAACCGGGGCCGAAGTTCGACTACAAACTGGCCTGGTTCGAGCGCCTGATCACTTACGCCCAGGCTTTGCAAAGCAGCGATCACCCGGTGGTGCTGGCCGGTGATTACAACGTAGTGCCCACTGATCTGGATATCTACAACACCCGTTCGTGGCTCAAGGATGCGTTGTTGCAACCGGAGAGCCGCGAGTGCTATCAGCGCCTGCTGGATCAGGGCTGGACGGATTCGTTGCGGCACCTGTATCCCGAAGACCGGCTGTACACGTTCTGGGATTATTTCCGACAGCACTGGCAGAAGAACTCCGGGCTGCGGATCGACCATTTGCTGCTCAATCCGGCGTTGAGCCCTTATCTGCACGAGGCCGGTGTGGATGCCTGGGTACGTAACGAACCGCATGCCAGCGACCACGCGCCGACATGGATTCGTATCGATTCGCGTAAAAGACGCTAGCCGGTGATTGGTTAATTCAATTGTCGATTCGATGCCCGGATCCCGTATACATGGCGACCATCGGCGCAGCGATCCGCGTCTTCATGCATAAGGACTGAGCAATGAGCGAGCCACGCCTGGCGAATCTGAAACAGTATCTGCAACGGCTGGGGTTCGACACGCCCCCGGCACCGACCCTTGAAACCCTGCGGCTGTTGCAGTTGCGTCATACCGGCGCCTTTCCTTTCGAGAATCTGTCGACCCTCTCGGGCGAGCCCGTGCTGATCGATCTGGTGTCGATCCAGCGCAAGGTCTTGAACGATGCCCGTGGCGGTTACTGCTACGAACTCAACAATCTGTTTCTGGCCTTGTTGCTGGAACTGGGGTTCGAGGCGCGGGGCATCAGTGGCCGTGTGGTCATGAATCAGCCCGAAGGCAGCTGGACGGCACGGACTCACCGTTTGAGTCTGGTGACCCTCGACGGCGTGCGTTACATCACCGACGTGGGTTTTGGCGGCATGGTCCCGACCGCGCCGCTGATTCTGGATACCGAAGCCGAGCAGTCCACACCCCACGAGCCGTATCGCATCGAAGTGCAGGCCGATGGCTACATGTTGCGGGCCAGGGTCGCCGGCGAATGGCGGCCGATGTACCTGTTCGACCTGCAACGCCAGGAAGACATCGATTACACCCTCGGCAACTGGTACGTCTCGACTCATCCGGACTCGCCATTTGCCCAGCGTCTGATGGTCGCGCGTACCGGCGACGGCTGGCGGCGCACGTTGAACAACGGCAGTTTTGCCATCCATCGCATCGGTATGGAGAGCGAGCGGCGTGAGGTGACGGATGTCGATGAACTGATCGAATTGCTGGAACGGGAATTCGGCTTGCGCTTGCCGCACCAGCCTGGTGCGCGGGAGGCGCTGGCGCGCTTGATTCAGCCAGTTTGAACGCTACGGTTTGACGTCCGGTTCCAGTACCCGCCGGATCTCGTTCACGGCCGCCGACAGTTTTTTCTCAAGGCTCTTGAGGTCGGTGGCGGTGATGCCTTGCTTGAATTGCCCGCTTGAATGTTCGAGTTCATCGGTTGCGCCACGGCTGTTAAGCAATGCGTGGCGCAGGGTGTTGTTGATCACCGTCTGATAGCCAAACCCTTCCTCTTCGGCGACCGTACGTGCCGCTTCGATGACCGCATCATCAAGCATGATGGTGATGCGCGTTTTACCCTTGTTGGGCGCCAATGCGCCGCGTTTGCCCTGAGAGAAGTCGTACTCGTCTTTCATCGGTCAGCCTCCAGAAAATATTCGCGACGTTCGCTCGGTGTAGCGACACGTGCGGAAATGATTCGAACGAAATTCGGTTCGCGGTAACTGTACGCAACCACCAACAAACGTCCTTTGCCGTCGTTGCCGAGTGTGATCCAGCGTTGCTCGTCATGGTCGTTGTCTTCAATGGTCAGTGCTCGGTCGTCGTAGAAGACCGGTTCGGCCTCGGCGAGGCTGATCCCTCTGTGCTTGAGTTTGTTGGCAGCATTCTTGCTTTTGTCGAACTGAATCTTGAATGACTTCATTATGCATACTTTATATGTATAAAAAAGGGTGCGACCGCGCCGTCGGTCGCCATGAACACTTCAGCCTAGGCGGATAAAACGTGGACTCGATTGGGGATGTGTTGCCGGATTTGTGGGGGATGAAAGCAGCGGGATAGAAGGTTGAGTGGCTGGCTAACCATTATGTGACTGACAAGTTGTATACAAGTCTATGGACATTTGTGCCGACTCTTGAATACAGTGTGTGCATAACAAAAACCAGGGAACTCCCCCCACCATGAAAACGCTCCATGTTTCACACCAACGGCCCGAGGACGAGAATCTCGGGGTCGGCGCGAATATGGCTTACGGCCTGCAACACGTTCTGACCATGTATGGCGGTATCGTCGCGGTGCCACTGATCATCGGTCAGGCTGCCGGGTTGTCGCCGGCGGACATTGGTCTGTTGATTGCTGCTTCATTGTTTGCGGGGGGGCTGGCCACGTTGCTGCAAACCCTGGGTCTACCGTTTTTCGGCTGTCAGTTGCCGCTGGTGCAGGGCGTGTCGTTCTCTGGCGTTGCCACCATGGTGGCGATTGTCAGCAGTGGCGGGGAGGGCGGCTTCCAGTCGGTGCTCGGCGCGGTGATTGCCGCGTCGTTGATCGGTTTGCTGATCACGCCGGTGTTCTCGCGAATCACCAAGTTCTTCCCGCCGCTGGTCACCGGCATCGTGATCACCACCATCGGCCTGACGCTGATGCCGGTGGCCGCACGCTGGGCCATGGGCGGCAATAGCCATGCCCCTGACTTCGGCAGCATGCAGAACATTGGTCTGGCGGCGGTCACGCTGGTGCTGGTGTTGCTGCTGAGCAAGGTCGGCAGCTCCACCATCTCGCGTCTGTCGATCCTGTTGGCCATGGTGATCGGCACGGTGCTGGCGGTGTTCCTCGGCATGGCGGACTTCTCCAGCGTCACTCAAGGGCCGATGTTCGGCTTCCCGACACCGTTCCATTTCGGCATGCCGACCTTCCACTTCGCTGCGATTCTGTCGATGTGCATCGTGGTCATGGTGACCCTGGTGGAAACCTCGGCGGACATCCTGGCGGTCGGTGAAATCATCGGCACCAAGGTCGACTCCAAACGTCTGGGCAACGGCCTGCGGGCGGACATGCTGTCGAGCATGTTTGCGCCGATCTTTGGCTCGTTCACCCAGAGCGCCTTTGCCCAGAACGTCGGTTTGGTGGCGGTGACCGGGATCAAGAGCCGCTATGTGGTGGCGACCGGCGGTATCTTCCTGGTGATCCTCGGCCTGCTGCCATTCATGGGCCGGGTCATCGCAGCCGTGCCGACCTCGGTACTCGGCGGCGCCGGTATCGTGCTGTTCGGCACCGTGGCGGCGAGCGGTATCCGCACGCTGTCCAAGGTCGATTACCGCAACAACGTCAACCTGATCATCGTCGCCACCTCGATCGGTTTCGGCATGATCCCGATTGCCGCGCCGAACTTCTACGATCACTTCCCGAGCTGGTTCGCGACCATTTTCCATTCGGGCATCAGCTCTTCGGCGATCATGGCGATCCTGCTGAACCTGGCGTTCAACCACTTTACGGCGGGTAACTCGGATCAGCAGTCGGTGTTCGCGGCGGCAGAAGAGCGGACCCTGCGTTATCGCGATCTGGCAGCGTTGCGTGAAGGCGACTACTTCAGCGACGGCAAACTGCATGACTGCGACGGCAATGAAGTGCCGGTGATCGATCCGGATGCGGATCACGGTCACGGCGCGCCGAAGGTACATGCCAAGAGCAGCGAGCACGTCTGACCGTTGTAGCTGAATGAAAAAGGGCCGATCAGTCGGGAAACTGATCGGCCCTTTTTCTATGGCGCCGCTTTTTCAGCGCCCACAAAAAAGCCCCTGAATCTGTCGATTCAGGGGCTCTGTATTTGGCTCCACAACCTGGACTCGAACCAGGGACCCAGTGATTAACAGTCACTTGCTCTACCAACTGAGCTATTGCGGAATTGGTGCGTATGTTACTGATTTAAAAAGACTAGTCAAGCGCGAGATGTAAATTTGTTGGAAAGGTCAGGACGGGCGGCGGTTTATCGGCGATTGGCGGTTACCAGAACCGTAGCAGAGGTCTACCATGGCCGCCCGGAAGTGGTCACACGC